>Ga0213867_1000042_pt1 | contig 60403 bp, 87 predicted proteins | sample PICome_12_FD_160120 | JGI IMG/M metagenome (GOLD analysis project Ga0213867, IMG submission 160120) | Coastal seawater microbial communities near Pivers Island, North Carolina, United States - PICO540 | ecosystem: Environmental > Aquatic > Marine > Coastal | place: USA: North Carolina... | reverse complement strand
TACAGTGAAACTACACCAGAAAACATGGTAAACTATCTACGTGAAGCACAAGCATCACAAGATATTGCCGCAGCCTAAATAAAGGTTGACAAGCGATGTTCAGTTTGCTATAATGTACACATGATTGAATATGAGTATTATGATTGGACATCGCTTATTACTGCTAATGCAAGGAGTTCATTAGTTAGTGATATAGATAACACAATAGCATCAGGAAAATTTTGGCACAATAGCCCCCCATATCAAACTAACATTAACGTTTTTGGTATACCTCATGAAAACTGGATAAATCTTAAAATGAGTTTTATCTGGAGTTGTTTTGCATTTATGAATCAAGAGAAGCAAATCAAAAGTATTAAAAGTTGGGGCTATAAAACTAATTTAGACACTCAAGAAAATAGAGATACTTATTGGCATCAGCACATTAGAGATAATAACTTAGTCTTAAGTGGTGTGTTTTATGCTAGTGTTCCAAATGATGTGAATTTAGAAACAAGCGGAACTGAGCTTGCTCATACTACACCGGAAGGTGAAACAGAGTATTGTCCTGCAAAAGAAGGACATTGGTTAATATTTCCAGGAAAGACATGGCACAGACCTGGAATTTTAGAAACTAATGAATGGCGCTACATTGTTGCAGCTGATATGGAGATATAAAAATGGCAACGTCTGAAGAAAAACAAGAACTAGTAGAAGAAATTAAAGGAAAAAGATATTATCGTATCTTGGTACAAGGTTATGGCGGCGAAAGTGCGTACATGAGTATATCAAAAGAAGCCCATGACTTTTGGAAAGGAATAACTGACGAACATGGCGATAATGATCTTGTTTCTTATATGGCATCTGATGGCGATGAGGAACCTGAATATGAGTACATAGATACAGTTCCAGACGAGGCAAAGTTTTTGCATGACGAAGATGATGACAACTACAAACGTCCTTGGTATGAATCTCATACAGAATTTGAGCATACTTACGGTGCAGAGTACGGATCAGCACGTATTGATATTGATGAAGTAGATAGTGACGACTACAATGCTAAACATTTACGTGAAGTTATTGCAAGTATGGACATTACTGATCTAAACGATCAAATTTTAGAAGAGTCTGACAACCAATTAGAAATTTTAGAAATGGACTGCTGTGAAGAACCAGAATGCGAATATATTGCACAACTTTATTCTAGCGAAAAAGGCTGTTTCTTTGACGGCGTGATTGAAACTATCGGAGATTTTAATCCAAAGAAATTAAAAATTTATACAACAGAATTTCTTAATGGAGAAGACACTGTTACTAGTATTACTTATGATGGTGTAGAAATCGACAATGGTGGCGGAGACACAAACGGCAAAGGATATTATGCCAGTGTTTGGCAAAATTAATGAATATAAAAACAAAAATAAAACAGCGCATGGATATTTTGCAGAGTTGGATGGAAGCAGATTACCATCTCAGTCGACCAGAAGTAGTAGAAGAACACATTACTACTGTTTCTAAATTTTGGAGTGTTTTGTCCGAAGAGGACAAAGATTATATCCACGGTTGCCGGTATGCAATAGAAAGTAAATCTAGTTGGAAAGAGTAAATAGTAACATGAAATCAGACAATACATGGGTCTACAAAGTAGAAGATATTTTTGAAGATATTCCAGATGATCCAGAAAATGTAATTATGAATATACCTGAACCCGTAAGGAAAGAAGTTGGGCTAGAGCCCGGGGATCATATTCGTGTTCTACTAGGCGATCAAGGTACTCTAATTATTGAAAAAATTACTGAAGAAGAGTATAACAGCAAGAAGGAATAAAATTGGCAAAAAACAGCGACATTATTGAATTTGAAGGGGAAATCATTGATGTCCTTCCTAATCAAATGTTTAAAGTAGAACTAGAAAACGGACATATTATAACTGCATATACCGGCGGCAAGATGCGACAGTTTAGGATACGCATGGTGCAGGGAGATAAAGTTAGAGTAGAAGTTAGTCCTTACGACCTAGAAAAAGGGCGTATTATTTTCCGTTTATAATTAACCAAAAACAGTTGACATTCCCTCATATAGGCAGTATACTACTATTATAAATTAGCAAAAGAGGCTACTATGATAGAAGTTGTTGGCGGATCGCAATATCAGAAAAAATACGTGAAAAGCGTTGTTGAATTTTGTATCCAAAAGTTAATGCCTCGTATGCATAATTTATCTATCAAAGTAAATCTAAAAAGTATCAAAGGTGATGCCTATGGATATTGTTTAGCAGATGATGACGAAGCAAGACTAGACAGACCCAGAAACTTTGAGTTGGAAATTCAAAAAGATTTGCCATTACGTAAACTTCTTGAAACGGTATGTCATGAAATGGTTCATGTTAAACAATACGCAAGAGGAGAATTATATGAAGGTTCTCGTAATGCAAAAATGCGCTGGCAAGGCAAGTGGATTAAAGATCTTAATTATTGGGACCAACCTTGGGAAATAGAAGCAGCAGGTAGAGAAGCAGGATTGTTTATAAGATGGGCAGAGGCAAATAACTTAGGCAAAAGGAAATGGACGCATGATAACTAGTATGGAATCGATTCAAATGAAACCTAAAGTGTTACCATTAAAAAAAGTTACGCTAGTTGATGCACTTGCTGTTGCATATGCAGCATATCGCATTAACAAAAATACCTATACTAAAGACACTCGACGCTTTAGTGAAGATACTCCTACTCAATTTGACAACAAGAGTCTTGTGCGTTTCTACTGGGAGAAGAAGCATGATACTCGTGATGCACAATATCTCCCTACAGATTTTGTAATGTTTGAGCCCACTGAAGAAGATTACGTTAATGTGCAAGAAGCACTCAAGTGGATGAAGCGTTATGTAATGCTTGGTCTTGCTGACTTAGATGATTTCAAACGTGATATGGTGAATGAACTTAGCAAAGAAGAAGTACCTGTTAAAAGTATGGGTCGTATTGCATTTGCTCCAGAGTTTATTACCCGCGATCAGCACGAAAGCGGACTGAAGAAAGAGATTCGTGTAGAATATCGCGACAGTCAATATTTAGGCAAAGAAAAAGATTCTGTAGAAGCTGTCATTAAGATTCTTGACAAGCGATATAGCTCGCAGTGGGAATCATATAATTTTACCGCAGTTACTACAGACGGCAATCTTGTTTCTTATATGAACAAGTTTGATCAAGAAATTGGCAGTATGAAACGTATCAAAGCCAAAGTAAAAGCTCAAACAAAAAACCGTTTGTTTGATGCTAACGAAACAAGACTCAACTACGTAAAGTTGTATAAGGTGTAGTATGAAAGACCAATCAAAAACATTAGAAGCACAATTAGAAGCAGACGATTGGGCAATTATTATCGGCAATGATGGCAATCTAAAAGGATTGTTTATTCCGGAAGGCAAGGACGAAGATCTTGTACCGCAAAGCATTCTTTATATTATGGAAAAATATTTTGGCCTAGACTTAACTGAAGAAGATGACGATCTGGGCGAACCGCTAACTGACACTTTGCATTAACGGAGGTTATATGAAAATAGGGTTAAGCCTTAGTCGTTGTATGCGAGATATTTTAGAAGAACGTGTAGATATTGAAGACGTGCTGGTAATTGTTGCCCGCACAGACGTAGATCCTCACAATGACAGCCACTGGAGTCAAATCTGGGAAGGTTATTTGTACGGCGGATTGAGTCATCCTGAATGGGCAGGATTAGAAGATAGACAAAAGGCTATGCACGATTTACTTGTAGAGTTGTATGACTCAGGCAAGTTGCATCAACCTCGACAGTTTAAAAACGCACATCCACTGCGTATGCCCTACTATTGGCTAGAGTGTTTTGTGCCACCCAACGAAATGAATCCTGCACAGCAGAAAGCATGGGATAACTATAAATTGATAACGGACCTAGCATGACATTACCAATTGAAAGAACAAACGCAGTATTAAATGTTGAACGATTCTTAATGGACTTGCGAGATCCTAAGAAGTATCCTCGTGTGCCTAAAGCGGTGCGTGAAGAAGCAAGTAGGTTGTTGAAACATTATCCTTCTAAATACAATATGGCATATATTGCAGATAGTTTTGAAGAGGTAGATTATTAATGTATGCAATTATGATATGCTTAGATGGTAAAGACGATTGGATCTATATCACAGAGCAGACTGAACATTGCTGGGATTTAAAACCTATGTTGTTTGAGGATGCTAAATTAGCACTCACTTATGCAAGAACTTTTGAAGTCGAAGGCAAAGAGCGGAATGTTAAGGTAGTAAGTTATGAAGATTAATATTGAAAATTATACAGATGACGGTGAAGACCAGGTAGTAGAAGTACAAATTGATCCTTGGGATACTTGGAGTATGGACTACACTCTTGCACATATTGTACTTCCTATGCTCAAGCAACTAAAGGAAACAAAACACGGTGCTCCGGCTGTAGAGTTCAAAGATGTGCCTGAAGAGTTGTGGCCACCCGATGCAGAAGCGTTTAATAAACTGTACGCACAAAATGGTGAAACAGATGAAAACTATTTCAAACGTTGGGATTGGGTGATGGATGAAATGATCTATGCTTTTGATTGCAAAGCAAACAAAGATGATGTGTATATGCGTTTTGATATAAAAGATCGAGACGGAATGAACAAAGAACAAGAACGTATTTCTAACGGATTTAGATTATTTGGAAAGTATTATGAAAACCTCTGGGACTGACTGGCGTTTAATAGCAGAATTAGCACAAGAAACCGAAACTGTAGATCCTATTGACTGGGGAGATCTAAACATAAGTGAAGCAGAAGCGTTTAACTTAATGGCGATGCACGTAGCGGAAATGGAAAATGATGACTTGACAAACCGTGCAATTATTGTTAAACTACTTGTAGAAAACTTTGTATTAAATTTAAAACTAATAGGAAAAAAATGAAAACAGTAGTAGATAACACAGCTATGCTTACTAACACCAGAAGTGAAGTAAGTGTAGAAGCGGAAATAGATAATTTTAGAGAAGGTAAAAGTTTTGATGCTTTTTTAGCAACAAATAAAATTCCCATGCGTTGGAATGGCAGAATTTATGTAGGCAATGCACACGGAATGGAGTTTACCTCAGAAGGGCCAAAGTTCCACTATTTGAAGGAGACAAGATAATGAATAGTAGATTAGATGGACCTCTTATAGGTGCATTCGAAGCAGAAACTACAGGTGTTGTGAAACAAGAATTTATAACATATCGTGTAAAAGATGGAATGTTGCGTAAGGAAACTACAACAAGAACATTTCAAACAGATGGAAAAGATTGGATTGACACAAGCACTGTTGTTCCGTTAGTCGAGGTAAAAGATGCCTGAACCTGTAGACGTTTCAAAAAAACATTTTTATCTAAGTTTAGTTAAAAGTGCAGTAAGATTAGGTGGGTGTCTTTGGGCAGCCGCTACAGGGTCAGTTGTAGCTCTAGCTTTATTTTTTGCTATTGCTGAATTTATTGGAATTTGGGAGGAATTATAATGCCTTTAGTACCTATGGTAGTAGAACAAGAATCTCGAGGAGAACGTTCTTACGATATCTACAGTCGTTTGATGAAAGACAGAATTATTATGCTTAATGGCCCGGTTGAGGACTATATGGCAAATCTTATTGTTGCACAACTTTTGTATTTAGAATCGGAAAATCCTGAAAAAGAAATTAATTTATATATCAATTCACCTGGCGGAGCAGTAACAGCAGGACTTGCAATTTATGATACAATGCAATATATCAAGTCTGATGTGCGTACTATTGTGATGGGTCAAGCCTGTTCTATGGGCAGTTTCCTTGCACAAGCAGGAACACCAGGAAAGCGTATTGTGTTACCTGAAAGTCGCACAATGATTCACCGTGTCAGTTCAGGTACACCAGGCACTAGCGGAAGTGTTCACGTACAAGAATTGCAATTTGAAGATGCAAAGCGTCATTACGAAGAAAGTCAAAAAGTAAACAAACGTCTGACTGAATTGTATGTAAAACACAATACCGCAGGCAAGACCTATGAAGAACTTTTTGAAACAATGAAATTTGACACATTCTTAACAGCAGAAGAGGCAGTAGAAAATGGATTCGCAGACAAAGTCGTCGATAAACGTAAGTGATACAGTAGCAAACTTAAAAGGTATTCCTACCAAAGAAGAGCTTTATGATCTTTTAAAAGAAGAAATAGTCAAGGTGACATTTACTAAATTAAATGGCGAAGAAAGGGTAATGCCTTGCACATTAATCGAAAGTTTTTTGCCGCCTGCAAAAAAGGACGATCCTCTAAGCCAAAAGAAAGTACGTGAAATATCTGATAAAGTTGTTGCAGTATGGGCAATTGAAAGTAATGGCTTTCGCAGTTTCCGTTACGATCGTGTGAAAAATGTCGAGGTTTTAGACAAAAAAACAGTTGACTTAAAGTAAAAAGTATACTATAATACACACATAATAAGGCAAGAAAAAGGCAGTAAATGACTAAAATCAAAAAAACAATGCTTGTAGATGCAGACGGTGTACTTTTTAATTGGGAATATGCTTTCAATTTGTTTATGGAAGAACACGGGTTCGCTCAGGTATCGAAGGGTAACTTACTTTATAGTATCGGTGCCAGATATGATATTTCTGACAAGCAAGGAAAAACAATGATCAAACATTTTAACGAAAGTGCGATGATTGGGTTTCTTCCTCCCTTACGTGATGCAGTAGAGTATGTTACTAGACTATCAGATGAAGGTTGGAAATTTATTTGTATCACCAGTTTAAGTACGAATAAATATGCACAGAAACTGCGTAAGAAAAATATTAATAAACTATTTGGTGATGACACATTTACTGATGTAATTTGTCTAGGTACTGGAGCAGATAAAGATAAAGTTCTTAAACAGTTCGAAGGTAGCAACCTATGGTGGGTTGAGGACAAGGTCGAAAATGCTATACATGGTCAAGAGGTTGGTCTGCGTCCTTTGGTTATGGAACACGGATACAACATGGATGATGATAGATGTCGACGTGTTTTAAACTGGAAAGAAATCTATGAGATTGTCACAGGAGAATAAACAATGAAAAAAATGTTTTTAATCGCAGGTTTATTGGCAATTACCACTCCGGCTATTGCTGATACATCTGCAAGTATCCAAGATCATTTTAAAACTGTAATTGAACAAACGCCGTATAGAGTTGAAGTTTGTAAAGATGTACAAACTCCTATTTATGGCAATGTTGGCGGCGGCGCTAGTGCAGGTGATGTACTAGGCGGAATGATCATTGGAGGACTTATTGGTAAAGGTGTCACTAACAAAGACAATGGTGCAGCCGCTGGTGCTGTCATTGGTGGTATGATTGCCGCTGATAAGAATCAAAGCAAGCAAGGCGTAACTGGTTATCGAACAGAACGGCAATGCAGTATAGAAACACGGTATGAAGAAACAGCTCGTGAAGTATATAGTCATAGCACAGTAACGTTTTATCACAACGGTCGTAAACAGACACTGAGGTTCAATAAGTAAAAAATACAGAGAGGTGGCTGAGTGGTCGAAAGCGGCACCCTGCTAAGGTGTTGAACGTGTAAGCGTTCCGAGGGTTCGAATCCCTTCCTCTCTGCCATGCGGGTATAGTATAATGGTATTATCGCAGCCTTCCAAGCTGAGGATAGGAGTTCGATTCTCCTTACCCGCTCCATACTTGATGTTAAATAACACACGCTGGTTTAGCTCAGTTGGTAGAGCAGGGGTTTTGTAAACCTCAGGTCGGGAGTTCGAGTCTCTCAACCAGCACCATTTTAAGGAGACAAATATGGTAGAAAAATGTCCAGAATGTAATTTTGAATTGCCGGAAGGCAGGTTCTGCCCTATTTGTCGAGTTAAAAGAAAAGCGCCTGTGGTGAAATTGGTAGACACGCTAGATTTAGGTTCTAGTGCTTTACGGCGTGGGGGTTCAAGTCCCTCCAGGCGCACCAATGCTAAATACATTGAAAGGCAGTACAATGTTTAATTTTCTACTTTCTCTTTTTAACAGCAAAGCTGAATCGAGAGATATGAGCGAACATAGAGTATACACTACTAAGTACGAAGATTTGTGTATGTAAATGTTCAAAGCAGTAAAAGAAATAATCTGGCACTTAACTTGCAGTAATTGCAAGGGCTGGTTTACTTTTGCTACAATGGAAGAACACTATTGCATAGACCGGACAACATTTCATTGTCCCCACTGCGGAAAAAAAGCAAGATGTGAACCAAAAGTGGTTGACAACGCAAAATAAAGATAGTATAGTATAAAAATACTAAAAAAGAAGGAATAGATACGTGATTAAGACTAACACAATATGTATAATATGTTGGCCACCAAAAGGGGGTATGTCTTAACACGACTTTTTGAAAAAGTAATTTAAGATAAGCCCCTAGCACTAATAATGTTAGGGGCTTTTTTTATGGGTGTGGTGTAATGGTAACATGTCAGTCTCCAAAACTGAAGATAGGGGTTCGATTCCCTTCACCTATGCCAATTTGTGGGTGTGTCCGGAATGGTTACGGACCGGATTGCAAATCCGTGTTATGGGAGTTCGAGTCTCCTCACCCACTCCAAAATATGCGCTTGTAGCTTAACGGTTAAAGCCCCCCGCTCATAACGGGTTGATTGGGAGTTCGAATCTCTCCAGGCGCACCATATAGTCCCGTAGTTTAACGGTAAAACACCCGGCTTATACTCGGCACAGTCTCCAGATTAGAGAGCGATGGGGGTTCGAATCCCCCCGGGACTACCAATTAAGATGCAACCCAGCTGTCTTTCCAGGTCTGGAGTTCTTCGTCTGTATTAAAGGTATGTTTGCTATCAACTTGTGGACCGCGGATGCCGCCATTCCGAATTGCTGTTCTAACATCTGTTTCTAGCTCAGCGTCGATATCTGGATTTGTGCTAGATGCAATCACTGCAATCTTGCCGTTTGTACCTCTAACAACTTCGATAGAAACATCCTTAGGGCCTTGTACAGCGTTAATATGATTGTACAAATCGCTTGACTGAAACTCTTCAATTGTTGAAAAATTAGGCTTGATAACTCTAACGACAGATTTCATATGTTTCTCCTATAAATCTCTTGACAAGACGTTATTAAATATGTATAATGTTATTTATACAATAGAATTTTAGAGGGCGTCATGAAAGACATCTGGATTATTAGCGATACACACTTTAACCACAGTGGCATTTTGACCTTCAACGATTACGGAGGTAAGCCTATCAGACCGTTTGCTACTGTAGAACAGATGAACGAGTGTATGCTTGACAACTGGAACGACACAGTGAAAGACGGTGACATTGTTATTCACTGTGGTGATGTGCTGTTTGGCATGGATAAAGTAGAGTGGATGGAAGCAAACTTTGCTAAGTTGCCTGGTAAGAAAAAACTTGCACTTGGAAACCATGATAACATCAAGCATGTAGCACAGTTCTTCAAAGATGTGCAATATTGGTACAACATTGACAATTTTGTATTTACGCACATGCCGTTGCACCCACAGACACTTGCTGAAAGGTTGCGTTGGGACGGACAGGACATGCTTAACGTACATGGACACATTCACAGCAATCCTTCACCAGAAGGCCCGTACAAGTGTGTATGTGTAGAGCAAATTAACTACACTCCGGTGAACTTAGATGCTTTACGAACACCGATTGTATGAGTTTGAAAAGTGGCAGGACGGTAGTATTACTGATAGACTTACCGTCCTTGCTACACCTAAACAAGCAACTTGGTATGCACTTAAAGGATGGACAGTGTTCGACTTTACTGCATCATTAGATATGGAGCCAGAATATTATGAAACTAAAAGACTTTCAATTATTGGAAACTGATGTACCTAAAGGTGTACAAGCCTTACTTCAGTTTGACAACTACGAACTAAGTATTATCAACAACGAAGCATCCTATGGCAATAAGCAAGGCTTATACGAAATTGCTGTATTTAAAGATGGCGAGCAATGTGAACTTCCGGGTGTTACCAATCCTGGAGATACAGTAAAAGGATGGTTGACAACTTCAGATGTTGATGCTATTATAAGTAAAATGTATTTTTTAACAGGCACAGAACCGAGGCAAATATGAGAACACAACCACAAGATATTATTAAAAAACTTGAAAAAGACAACAGCCGTCTTGCAAAAGAAGCAATCTTGAAAGAAGCATACGAAGAAGGGCTTCCGGAGTTCTTTGATGGATTGCGGATGGCACTAGATCCGTTAACTACTTTCGGTGTTAAGCAGGTAGACGAACTGGATAGCGAATGGGCAGGACAGGGATGCGAATGGTCTTTGTTCAAAGAACTGGCAGATAAACTTATTGCACGAGAGCTAACCGGACATGCAGCCCGTGATGCAATTAATCTTGTTAAAAGCTCTTGCACTGTAGAGCAATGGAACGGTTGGTACCGTCGTATTCTTATCAAAGACCTACGTTGCGGCGTAAGTGAAAAAACTGTGAACAAAGTGGCACCAGGTACTGTGCCTGTGTTTACTTGTGCTCTTGCTCATGACAGTGCCAAGCACGAAAAGAAAATGACAGGCAAGAAGCAGATCGAAATCAAACTAGATGGTGTTCGTGTACTAGCAGTATGTCGTGATGGCAAAGTAGAATTGTTTAGTCGTAATGGAAAACAGTTTCATAACTTTCCGCATATTATTGCAGAGATTGAACAAGTACTTGCAGAGAAACCTGCACCTTACGACTGTGTACTAGACGGTGAAGTAATGAGTGCTAACTTCCAAGACCTTATGAAGCAGGTACATCGTAAAGATAATGTACAAAGTGAAGATGCTGTTCTACACTTGTTTGATTTTATTCCACTAGAAGATTTCCAAAAAGGTGTATGGAATAAGCCACAGACTTATCGCAGTAACTTAGTCAAGTATTGGGTACTAGAAAATGAAAGCATTTTAAAGCATGTACAAGCACTTGAGTGGGAAGAGGTAGACCTTAGTACTCCTGAAGGACAAGAACGCTTTGTAGCGTTAAATAAAGCGGCTGTAGACGGTGGTTATGAAGGTGTTATGATTAAGGACGTTGATGCTCCTTATGAATGCAAACGAACTCATGCATGGCTAAAAGCGAAGCCATTTATTGAAGTGACATTAGAGGTGAAAGATGTTGAAGAAGGAACAGGAAGAAACGAAGGACGCCTGGGAGCGTTGGTATGCGCTGGAGAAGATGATGGACGAATGGTCCAGGTCAATTGCGGTAGCGGGTTTAGCGACAGCGATCGTGATAGTTTTTGGAGTGATCGCGGCTCACTTATTGGGCAACTTGTAGAGGTACGAGCAGATGCTATTACGCAAAATCAAGACGGTACTTATTCTCTTAGGTTTCCCCGATTCAAGACTTTCCGAGGATTCGAAATCGGCGAGAAAATCTAACGTAGTCGTTTGGGATCTCGAAAAAGAAGGTTGACTTTTTGTCGACATAACTATATACTAGCAAAACACTGTTAGGAGAAACTTATGGCACTGCCAAAAGCAAAGAAGAAAAAAGTTGTTCGCGGGGCTCCCCGTATCAAGCGTGGTAATAAATTAACAGCACCTAGTTGGGAAGGCTGGGAAGACTGGACTGGTGAACAATATCACCGATTCCGTGATGCTAGTCGTTCTTTTTATTATGAAAACTATAAGCCAGCAGACTTGTATCCGCACACATTCAAATGGATGGCTGACAACGGATATAGCAAAGAACAAATTAAACACGCTAAAGCCGCTCCTAGTTTTGAACTAAGCATAACAGCGGCTATTGTTGCAAAGCAACTTATTGATGGAATGCCAGATTATAATCCTAAGGAAGCAGAGTACTGGGAAAGTTTGCCTGGTACGATGGGCACAACACAGCCGGCTACAAAGTTTTTAAAGGAACGTATTGAACGTGCAATTAATGCCGGTTCTAAAGTAGTAGAAGAAAAGAAAGAAGAAGAAAAAGAAAAATCAAATGTATATGTGCCAACAATCCAAGAACGTTTAACTGAGCAAGCACGTAAGCAAAGTGAAGAAATTGAAGAATGGTTAGACGGGTGGGTATCAGACAGAGATAACTTTGATCCTAAAGGCTTTGATTTTAAAAAGCACTTCTCTGATACAGGAGTAACTCAAGCTCATGCAAGGAAACTTAAAAACTTTTATGCTGACGAACTATCTGACTATGACGAATTAGAAAGAATGCCTACCAAAGGGCAGTTGAAAAAGATGAGTGAACATGACGCTGACATGTGGGAACAACTCAAAGAAGGTTACGCACATCTAAAGAAAGCTGATATCAAAAATTATAGAACTGCTATCGATGGACTTATGTCTGCATTAGATTTTGTTATTGACACAGCAAAAGCAACACGGAAGCCACGTAAGGCAAAACCAAAAAGTGCTACAAAGTTAGTAGAAAAGCTCAAGTATTTGAAAGTAGACGCCAAATATCAACTTGCAAGTGTGTCTCCTGAACAAGTTATAGGTGCAAACGAGCTTTGGGTTTTCAATGTTAAGACACGTAAACTTGGAAAGTATGTAGCACAAAACATTGACCCTAAAGGTATGCAACGAGAAGGCAGCGGACTTAGCGTAAAAGGCACAACTATTATTGGATACAACGAAAAAGAAAGTATTCAAAAGACATTGCGTAAACCAGTAGACCAGCTTAAAGATTTTAAGTCTGCAGGTAAAGTTAAATTGCGTACATTCTTAGATGATATTACTACTACTGATACAAAACTTAACGGAAGATGCAATCCGGATACAGTACTTCTAAAGGTTTCCTGATAAATACAATGTATAGAGCAGGAAAACTTAATGTCAAATACTATTAGAGAAACACTAGATCAGTTAGCAACTACCTTAGAACAGAAGCTAAATCGTCCGGCAGAAAAACCTGTCATTAATGATCGCTCACTGAGCGGAGATAAAGTTAATGGCGGAATGATTACGAATTTTTCCAGTGTAGGTATTAAAGATAATGCCACATATACAGGACAACAAGTTTTAATAATTGAAAATGACAAAATTAGTGTTCCTTCTATAGCTACACCACAAATTAACAATCCACTGGTAGTAAAAGGTACTTTGACTGTAGAAGGTGAAGTCCATGCAACTAAACTCCATGTTGATGAGATTAGTGCCGACATTCGTAATGAACGTACAAGTCCACTAGAATTTAAAGGCGAAAACGGTAGTAGTCCTAACGGTAAAGGTCTGATTTGGACGAGTAACGAATATACAAAACAATTTGTACTAAAAAATGATAGATTATTCAGTTCAGAATCAATCGATATTCATAGAGAAAAAGAATACCGTATAGGCAACAATCTTGTATTATCTGAAACACAATTAGGTGCAAGCGTACAAAAAAGTAATCTAAGATCACTAGGTACACTAGTAGGTCTTGCAGTCGACGGTCCGGTAGTCATTGATCAGTACCTGTTCTGGGACGCAAATTCTCAAAGATTAGGTATTGGAATCGAATCGCCTAATGGTGCACTAAGTGTAGGTAGTTGGGATCACGAATTTATTATTGATGCTACAGATGACACATCTTTTAAATTAGGAACTTGGACTACAGGTAGCTTAGATATTGTCACCGACGATACACAAAGAATACACGTAAGTTCAACTGGCACAATTACATTAAATGATCGTGTAGTGGTAAAAGGTTCGTTCGGAGTAAATGTTAAAAACTTTGCAACCGATGCAGATATCACAACAGCCGGGCCAGTAAGATTCCAAAACAAAAAGTTTGAAGTAGGCGAAGGTATTCCTACTTCAGGTGTATATGCCAAGGGTGACATTATTTGGAACTCTAATCCTGTTCCAACAGGACATGTAGGCTGGATATGTATTAGGGAAGGTACTCCGGGCGAATGGAAGACCTTCGGTGCTATTAGTTCATAATACTGACACTTAATATTAGAAAAATCCCCAATAAATATTATTGCTGAAGAACTTTTTCAGAGAGGGAGAATCAATGAACAAAACAGAACAACAGGCACGTTGGTGGAGATATGCGGCGTGGACAGCACCATTTGTCGCACTAGCCATCATCTTAGGCGAAATATTATTAGGCTTTGAATCATTAGTTAATATCACATCAGTAAGTATTGTAGTCATTTTTGTCGCAACCAGTGTATTCTGGTGGTGGTGGGCGATAAGTAAAATAGTGTATATGGTACAATGTGCCAAACGAACAGAAGAGAACTTTGATACACTTAAAGATGAACTAAAAGAGATAAAGAAAGATGTGGGCGATTGGCAACGGAGAGAGCAGGAAACAAATTAATGTTGACCTACTCGATGGACCTAAAGTTGGGTGCAATGCTATACATAGAGATTATTATACAGACTACCTTGTTTGTGTTGATAGGCGTATGGTGCAAGAAGCACTACATGCCAAAGTTAATCTTAATAACACCTTAATTTATACAAGACCTGATTGGTATCCGACCTTCAAAACTCCTAGGGTACGTAAAGTGCCTCCCCTTCCATACAACGGAGATCAGAGATGGGACGAACCGTTTCAGTGGGGTAGCGGACCGTATGCTGTTCTCATAGCAGCAATGTACACTAAGCTAAAGGAAGTTAAGCTAATTGGGTTTGACTTGCACAGTAAAACAAAGCAAGTTAACAATGTATACAAAAGCACACCAAATTATGATGATGCAGATAAACGAGCTGTAGATCCTAGATACTGGATACATCAGATAGGTATGGTTTTTGAATGTTTTCCAAACATTAAGTTTACTATCTATCAAGAACCGAATTGGCAATTACCAAAAGTCTGGAAATTTGCCAATGTTATGGTTGACAACATAAGTAATATATCATATAATAATTAATATTATTTACAGGACTTGGCGTCAACCCTTCTAATTCTGCCGCCATTATTTTTATAGGAGAAAACAATGGCTTATTATTCAACAAAAACATACGGACACAACATTGGTTTATCAGCGGTGTTCCGTCAACCAAATGCAGATCACTCACATTGTCATCTGCTTCACGGATACAGTTTGCAATTTAAATTTACTTTTGGTTGTTCAGATTTAGACAATAAAAACTGGGCAGTTGACTTTGGAGGACTTAAACCTTTGAAGGCTTGGTTAGAAGATTCATTTGATCATAAGACTTGTGTAGACGTAAACGATCCGCATAAACAAGACTTTTATGAACTACAGGACAAAGATTTGTGCGAAGTAAGAGAGTTTGATGGTGTAGGTGCAGAGAAGTTTGCAGAACATGCATGGCGGTTTGCAGACAACCTCGTTAAAGAAATGACTGATGGACGTTGCTGGTGCGAGTCAGTTGAATGTGCAGAGCATGGTGCTAACAGTGCAATCTATACACCCTTTCAAGTACAGAAGACAACGTTTGTAGATGGCTAAGATTGATAAAAGTAAGTACTCTAAAACTGAATGGAAAAAAATAAAAGAGGCAAGACGGCAAGCTAAACAGTCTAGTCGCAAACCTGCTAAGGTAAATGCTCGCAATACTAAAAAAATAGCAGAAGCTTATAGTATAGAGGATACCTCTAATGAGAAGCGTTATGTATTATGTATAAAACATGGTAAAAAATACAGTTCAGAATATGTGAATATATTACACAGAATGGTTAAGCGTAATATCACACTTGACTACCAAATGGTTTGTTTAACTGATGATCCTAGAGGAATTGACCCAGAAGTTGTTACATATTCTCTGCCTAAAGACTTAGGCGGATGGTGGGTAAAGCCTTACATGTACAGTAAAGATTTACCTATTCAGGGCACAATATTGTATATGGACCTAGATGTTGTTCTTTCTGGTAATATCGATAAACTTTTTACTTATCATCCAGGTAAATGGTGTGTCATTAGAGATTTTACAAGGGCAATGCGTCCCAAATGGGCAAAGTACAATAGTTCTGTTGTCCGCTTCCAAACAGGACAATTAGATCATGTATGGACAGACTTCAAAGATGATTTTAGAAATATTATGAAACGTATGCACGGAGACCAAGACTGGTTGTATGAAAGAGATAACTCTGCAATACTATGGCCTGATAGCTGGATTCAAAGTTGGAAATGGGAAATACGTAAAGACAGGCATCTTGCTCCGGGTTTGAAAGGCGGCAGAAAGCTAAAAACAATAGAAAATGTTACACCTAATGTAGAATGTTGTATTTGTGTGTTTCACGGAGATCCTAATCCACATAATTGTGATGATCCTTGGGTGAAGGAAAATTGGGATTGAAAAGGATAAAAGATTTTATATGGTGGTATAAACACTTGACATCTAAAGGATATGGCAGTATTATATGTATAGAGTATGCAAGACATAATAGCAAATATTATGATAGAAATGGTAATTATAAATGAATGACTTGAAATTTACAACAGCAGGCGATTACTTGTCAGCACAACAACAACGCATAGGCTTTGCTTGCAAGTATATGCATCCGGATCAAACACAGAAAAAGAAACTGCTAGAAGAGATTCAACGTCCGCTAAATACTCGTAGCACAACAGTACAGTGGTTGAATAGGCAGACACGTGATGTTGCTGAAGAACGCTTATGGGATATTATGGTCCATAACATTGCGTCCTATAAAAGGTTGATAGAATATGTTGGAAATCTTCCCACTGAACTTAGAATGGTCAGACTGGGTAGCGATGTACTTCCTGTTTATACCGAGCCTACTTGGTGTTATTTTTGGCGCAAGCCTGATGTTGTTGCATATTGTGAAAAAGAGTTTGCGCCAGTTGGCGAAACGGCAAGAGCCCTTGATGTCAGATTATCCATGCACCCAGGACAGTTCACAGTCCTTGCATCAGACAACGAAGAAATAGTAGATAGGAGCATAGAAGAATTTGAATATCACACCGATGTCATACGCTGGATGGGATACGGCAAACAATTCCAAGATTTCAAGTGCAATGTACACATCTCAGGCCGCAAAGGTCCAGCCGGTATCAAAGACGCACTTAAACGCCTCTCGCCGGAGGCAAGAAACTGTATTACAATCGAGAACGACGAAAACAAATGGGGACTCGAACACAGTCTTGAGCTTGCAGACGATCTCGCTTTGGTGCTAGATATACACCATCATTGGTGTAGGGAAGGAGAATATATTGAACCTGATGACGACCGTTTTCAACGTGTTATTGATAGTTGGCGTGGTGTGCGTCCTGTCATACACTATTCTGTATCTAAAGAAGAATTACTGGACGAGCATGACGCAAGCACACGACCAGCCATGGGCGAACTCCTCGCAATGGGCTACAAAAAGGCAAAACTGAGAGCTCATAGTGATTTTATGTGGAATCATGCAGTTAATGACTGGGCATTAGAGTTTTTACCTATAGCAGACATTATGGTTGAAAGCAAAGCAAAAAATTTAGCAAGCATTGAACTGTATAAATACTACAAAGGATATAAAAATGACCTATTTGAACAAAATGTACGGCAGAAACAAACAGGACCAGACCCAATCATCATCTGATAAAAATCCTAATAGAGTGTTAGGAGGTTTGAGAGGTCAAGGTGTCGATACAATGACTGTGCTTGGAGAAGACGGAGTTCAGCATACTATACCCTCGCACAAGTATGTAGAAGGCTTAGAAGAAAAGATTCGAAATCAAGATGTACGTATAAGTACACTAGAAAAAAAACTAAGGAGAATCACAGATGCTTAAGAAATGGATTAACAATAGGATGGAAGAACGCACTTCATGGGACGGCGCAGTTCTAATTGCGCTAGGTTTAGTTGTTCTTATTGCAGGACCTTTTGCAAAATTAGCAGCATACGGTGCTATTGCTTATGGTGCTTGGACTATTTGGAAGACAGAATGATTGTACAACTTACACAAGCTGCTGAAGAACAAGTTGAAAAACTTGCTAACGAAAATGAAGTATATGGTGTTAGCTTAAACATCAAAGGTGGAGGATGCGCTGGTTTTGAATATGATTGGCAATTAGTCTCTTCCCCAACTGATCTCGCAGAGAATGATGAAGTTTATAAAACAAAAAATGGCGCAAGTTTTGTTATAGGAGTTCATAGTATTATGTTCCTAATGGGATCAATTATTGATTACAAAAAGGACATTATGGGTGCAATGTTTGATATCCAAAATCCTAACGCACACTCTAGTTGTGGTTGCGGCGTAAGTGTCAACTTTGACGACAGTGTCTTTGCTTAGAGCTTACTTATTGGAATATTAGAACTTGCAGACATGTTCCAAACCTGCTTCCTTTCTACCCCCTTTTTTTGTGCAAATTTTTTACTATCGCAGTTTGCACAAACATGAAAATAGTTATTTGATATACGTTTAGGATCCATACTCCCTCTTGCTCTTTCAAACTCTGCACTACAATTATCACACCTAAATTGCACTATAGTTAGATCTCGGTAATAGGCATGCAATTTGCCATGCTTGCTTAGTCTTTCGTGCCTCTTTTTTAATGTGTATTCTCTTATGAACATACAGTATTTACATTAAGATTATAAAAACAAATAATAAATACAATAGCTAAACATATCATTTGGAGTTCTTAAATGGCAAAACAAGAAGTAAACATCGGTGTAGAAGGTAATGACGGCACCGGTGATAGTATCCGCGAATCCTTTCGTAAAGTAAATGAAAACTTTACAGAACTTTATGCAGTATTTGGACAAGGTGGCACAATTAGGTTTACTAACCTTAGTGATACACCGACAGAACTCGTTCCAAATACTATTCCGTTAGTTAACGATGCAGGTACATTTGTTAATTTAGTTGAATTAGCTTCTAATTCAGCAGTTGATGAAAATTTAAGTGATACTATAACTTTTACCTATAACATTGACGGTAAACTTGTTATTAGTACAGCGTTTACACAATTAGCAGATGATCAATCACCAAGTTTAGGCGGTCCATTGAATGCTGCGGCTAAAGGTGTAGGCGGCGTTGCAATAACTACAGAAGCTGCTGAAGATATTAATAACGAACACGGAACTACCTACACTATAGACGATCTTGTTATTACTAAAGGATATGCAGATAGAAGATACATTACCACTGGTTTGCCTATACGTGTTGCAGATGAGCCTGCAACTGTTACCCAATATACTTTAACCATAGATAGATATATTAATGGATTTATAGAAATTGTTGATCATGGCTTAGATAGCGGTGTCAACGGAACTCCATATACATTTAGGGCAGAAGATACCGATCCTAGTGGGCTAACTACAGGAGAGCAATATTTTATTAGATATAGATCTCCTAGCCTATTTTCTGTACACACATCACAAGCTGACGCACAAGAAGAAAGTAATGCAGTAGCAGAAACCACTATGATTAATGTTACAGGTACTATAGCAGTTGATGACACTCATTCGATTACTGATAGCGCCTATGATGACGACCTATTTGGTAACTTTTTAGATGATGTAGCAATACCAAGAAAAAGTGCTGTTCGAAGACAGGGCGACGATATGGAAGGTGCATTATACTTACATGATCACCCCGGAGATTTATCCGGTGAAGGAGCACCTAACGGAATTGAAGACTTTCAAGCTGCAACAAAATATTACGTAGATAATACATCTTATAGTTCACCTACAAATTTATTTGTTAGTACCTCCGGTGATGATAGTATGGGCGGCGTGCCAAACGGCAAAGAGGGTACATCATTTACATATGCATATAGATCAATTAACGCTGCGGCTGCAAGAGCAGAAGAAATTATTAAAACTTCTGGGTTAGAGCCAGGTCCTTACTTTCAAACAATAACAAAAGATAGTCAATCCGCAGACGCACCTGTTGTTGAAGCAGATGTTCTTACACCGGTTTTTGAACAGGCTCGTTTACTAATTGAAGAAAATAGAGAATACATTATTAAAGAAGTAAGCGGATATATTGCATTTACATATCCTAACTTCACTTATAATGTAGAAACTTGTGAAAGAGATACTGGATTAATACTAGATGCTATTGCATTTGATATCAATAGAGGACAAAACGCTAATTACCTTTCCAGAATTGCAGCTGAAAGTTACTATTCTAATTCCAGTGGTAGACTAGCTATTACAACACAGCTAACCGAAACTGTTGATAGTATTAATTTTGCTAGGGATCTTGTCACAGCAATTTTAACTAACGATCTATATCAGCAAAAAAATATTAATAGCATCACAAAAGCTAGTATTCCTGTTGTGACCACTAGTACTAATCACGGTCTAAGTAATAAGAATCAGATTATTTTTAAAAATGTAGGCGGAATGGTACAAATTAATGATCAAACTGCATATGTTAAAGTAATAACAGACCAAACATTTGAACTTTATACTGACGTAGACCTAACTACTCCTTTTGATAATAGTTCATTTGATAACTATACCACAGGCGGTAATATCGGAACAATTTATCAAACAGATGAGGAACAATATATTGGAGTAAGTGATGCTGCGGCAAATGCAATTACTGGTGTCACAGATAAATTTAATTTGATTACTAATATTATGCAAAATGGTATCGATGCTGGTGAAGATATTGTATACGGTTCCACGTACCAAATTGTTGTAGATAACGGAAGTTTGCTCTATATTGATCAAGGTAATCCAGATAATACTGATACCCTTCCAGGAAAAATTATTAGAGGTAAGATATCTGGAGCAACTGCAGAAATAGTTAGTTTAACTAACAATGATGCAGGAAACGGCGGGAATGACGTTTTCCAAACTAACTTACTTAAACCAATAGACTTTGTAGAAAATGAGCCTTTAGAATATGGCAATTTTGTCAGATCAAAACAAGTGACTATTTTTGTTGAGTCAGGAATATATGAAGAAGACTACCCTATTAGACTTTCTAATAATGTTTCCGTAAAAGGAGATGAATTTAGAAGAGTTATTATTAGGCCTAAAAGACGTGTATCTCAAAGTAAATGGGCAGATCTGTATTTCTTTAGAGACCAATACTTTGATGGCTTAACTCTTACATCAGCAGGGTCGCCGTTCTTTAACCAGGTAGGTGACTTGCAAGGATATTTTGGTAGACATTATTTGACAGATCCAACCTTACCTAGAGACACAGGAGGAACAGTAAACAATCCTGGAGGATACGAAGTTGCTGCTGACATTTTAGACAGAAACAAAGAGTTTATTCAAGAAGAAGTAATATATTATATTAATAATACGCTATCTCCTGCATTTGTTTATAATGAAGCAAAATGTAGAAGAGACACAGGTTTAATAATTGACGCTATTGTTAATGATATTACTAAAGGAAATCAAGAAGCCACACTTGAGGCTCAGGGCGAATATTACTCTAATTATATTTCTCAATTTAATAATAACGGATTTGCTGGCCAAGAAGCAACTACTGAAGCAGCTATTCAATATATATCAACACTAGCAGCTTCTTTACTTATTGGTGTTGCACCTGTGCAAAATAACGCTACTGAAGAGCCAGATGTTAGTCTAGGCGTAGCTCACAGTGCTTGGGCTGCTGACGTAAATTACGAAAAAAATGTTATAGTATTAAGCGGAGGAAATTATTATAGATCTGTGTTACCTCATAAATCTATATCAGTAGCTGATTTAAATAATAGCCAATTATGGACAGCAGTTGACAGTCCTACTATTGTGGTAGGTAATTTAGTTGACCTCGTGACGTATGCATTTGATGCAGATTATAATCCTCCAAAACGAAACGACGAAATGGATGTTTTCTTAATGAGTGATGCTACAATCTGCCGTAATGTTACAGTGCAAGGGCACGGCGGATTTATGTGTGTGCTTGATCCCGAAGGACAAGTTTTAACAAAATCTCCTTATATTCAAACAGCAAGTAGTTTTTCTAAAAGTATTAATGCCAAAGCATTTAGAGGAGGTATGTATGTTGATGCATATGTAGGTAACCTTCCTATCACAATTGATACAAAAATAAATGCATTTCAGCTAGAAGTTTCTAGTTCAGCAGGCCAAGGATTATTTATTAGACCGCCAGAGCTGCCGTGTCCTTTTTATGTTGATGGAAGACGTTACCAGGTAAATGCTATTTCAGATTACGATAGCGGCCTGGGTACAGCAACTATCTATTTAGATGCTGACTCAAACGGTGGAGACGGATACGATGAGACACAATTTGACACCGACCCAGGTGTAGTCCAAAGAGATGTGTTCCTACAAACTGCTGGTAACAGATCAATGCTTGCAAATGACTTTACCCAAATCAATGACTTAGGATACGGACTTATTACCAACAACGGTGCGTTCTCTGAACAAGTTTCTACTTTTACATATTACTGTCAAGCAGCGTTTTATGCTAATAACGGTTCAGAGATTCGTTCACTAAACGGCTCTAATGGTTATGGACGATTTGGCCTAGTTGCAGAAGGTGCAGATCCTAACGAAGTACCTGATCAGGTTATTCTAAAAAATCCGCAAATGCAACCTATCAAGGCATTTACAGATAGTGTATATACAAACGCATTTGATGAACCTAGCATTACAGTAACTGACTGCAAGGTTGCTCCAACTTCAAACAGTTTGATAACGATTGATCACGGAGGAGTAACTGGCGTCTTGAATTACGTAATATCAGGTGTTACTAATTTATCAGACCAAGACGGAGACGGCATTTTAGGTACAGGTGCAGATCCGGTAGTGAGCGGTGTTGACACAGTATTCAATATTTCAGGTGCAGATGCATCTAGAACACCAGGAACTTATGAAGATGTACAACAATCAGGAACGACAGGATCAGGTTCTGGTGCACGATTTACAATTATTATTGACGGTGGTGGAGCAGCAGTTGTTACAAAAACTAGATCAGGAGAAGGATATGTTCCAAACGAAACACTAACTATTGCAGCAAGTAGTATCGGCGGCACAGGATCTAATTTAACATTCAGTGTGCAAAATACATTTGGAGGCACAATGACAAATGTATTTAATAATAAGATTTATAAACTAGATCTAAAAGCAGATGATGTTCTTGCAGATGACTTTTTTGGAACCCTTCAAGCCACAGTAACAAATGAAACTCTTATTGAGTTTAGGCATAACCAAAATATGATCTTTGATAATGTTAATGAAGCAGAACAACTAGTAACTAGACCGTCTACTGCTATTAACTTTGACGAATCGGACGAAATCACATATAGAAGTATTTCTTTCCAACCAACTGATGATGTTCAAGTTGATTTAGCTTCAGATGAAATATTAACAACATTTGAAGCAAACTTTGAATTTGTTGAATTACAAGTTGACACAACAAGATTGACAGGAGGCTATGGTAGCGCACAAGGTGATACAAGAATTGCTTTCCAAAAGGGCGAAATAACAGCTGACACACTTACTAGATTAACAAGAGACGTAGCTGGCAGACAGCCAGGCGATGCAGGTTATAGCAATGGTATGCAATTCACTTGGCAAGGTAAGACTCACGAAGTAACAAGTGTAGTTGATAATACCACATGGATTGAGGTAAACTTTGCAGATGTAGCAAGCACTAATATAAGCGGATACGGCGGATCTGGTTTAAGCACAGCAATTAACACTGATTCAAGATCGTTCTTCTTTGGACTTATGCCTAGTTCTACAGCAGAAATTACTATTGCTATTTCATTACTAAGAGCTACAGGACATGACTTTACTCAAATTGGTACAGGATCTTTCAATGATTCAAACTATCCTAATGTGCTTTTAGGTGATCCAGAAAATAGTCTTGCTGAATTCTATACAGACTCGGCAACAGCAACCACTGGCCAAGTTTGGGAAAGACGTAAAGGGCGTGTGTTCTGGGTAAGTACAGATCAATTTGGTTTCTTCCGTGTTGGTAAGTTCTTCAACGTTGACCAAGCAACAGGTGACATTACGTTTGCTGGTGAAATTGGTCTTTCTAATGCTAATAGTTTAGGATTTAAAAAGGGTGTTACGATTAATGAATTCTCAGCTGACGACAGTTTTGCAGATGATTCAGGACAAGCAGTACCAACAGAAAAGGCAATTGGATCTTATCTAAGTAGACGATTAGGGTACAATATTGCCGGAGCACAAGTTCAACCATCGCCGTCAGGGAACAGAATTGGCCCTGGTTTCCTACCTTTGAATGGCCAGGTTAGATGGAAGGTGCTCTTGATATGGGTAGTTTCAAAATTGAAAACGTGGCAACTCCTGCTAACTTATCAGATGCAGCTAATAAAGCATATGTAGACGATAAGGTAAGTGCATATGACGAACTAAATGATTTGCGTAACGTAGAACTTAATAGTGTTGCAGCAAATGATATATTGGTTGCAACAGGCAAAAAACGGATTTACGTAGATTATTCAGGTGCAGGAACATGGGCAGCAGGTAACGAAATTTACATTAATGGTGCAGCACCAGGTTCAACTCCTAATGGTACTGTTGTTGATGTTGAAGCATATAATGACGAAATATTAGGAGCAATTAGTATAGTAACCTATACACCTGTTAATGGTTCGTTTGCAGCAGGTAATACCCTAACAAACGGTAGTGTGACAGGTAGTATATTAGAAGAACCTGTAGATGAATTTTCAAATGCAAGTGAAGCAACAGGTAGTATTATTAACTTTAGTGTTAGTAGGACAGCATCTGGTGCAGAATATAATATGCAAATTGAAAACGGATCAATTATTAATGATGACGTAAGTGCAAGTGCAGGAATTCAACAAAGCAAACTTAATATGCAGTCTGCAACAACTAGGGCGAATGCCACAGGCATTGCACAGAGCGATTTAGGACTTGCGAGTTTTGATAGTAACGACTTTGCTGTTACAAACGGTTGGGTTACACTTGCAAGTAACAGTGTTGATTTAGCAGACATAGAAACACTAGCTTCTAAAACTGCTATTGCAAACAAAACATCAAGCGATGCTACAGCAACAGAAGTTGCATTTAGTGATATTGTTGATTTAGGTGATGGTGTTGAAGATAAAGACTTTACTGAAAGTGAAATAACTGCAAGTTTAGGTACTATACTAACATTAACCGGAGACGTAACTGTTAGCGATGGAGAAACAATCACACAAGCTGGAACTAGTGGTCAAGGAACAGTTCAGGGCGATGTGTTTAGTGAAGATTCTATTGTACTAATAAACGTCACAGGAGCATTTAATACCGCTGGGCAATTGACTGCCTCAAGTTCAGGTGCACTTGGTGGCAATAGTGTTCCGACAGTAGTAGACACTGGCGAAAACTTGCTCGGTACAGCATTAATTAAAATTAGAGACGGTGTATACGGAACTACTGTAGTATCTGAAAATAACGCAAGTAATAGTATAGCCAGGAGAAATGCAAGCGGTTCACTACAAGCTGATAGTTATATAATAGGTGGTAATACATCTTATGAAGTTTTAAGTTTAACCGGATTAGAACTTAACGTAAAAACACCTGCAGGTGGAGAAATACTGAGTGCGTCGGGTTCATCAAAACCAACATTAGAATCAGGTGGTAACATTGTTGTAGGTGACTTGGCAAATACAAGTGCAGATAAAAGTAACTTCCACACTAATAGTAATTTTACATCCACAGAAGTAAGTGGACTAGCATCAAGATGGGTTTATACTTCATTTATAGAAGCAATCGACGAAAAAGACAATGCTGGTACAGGTATTGGATTAGGAGCAAATACAGGATTTGATGGGGCAGCAGCAGACGTTATACAAACAATCACAGGTGGCAGTGTACGATTAAGTGTTGCTGATGCAACAACTACCATCACAAATAACCTCGATGTTGACGGAACCCTAAATGCAGACGGAGCTACAACACTAAATGATACTCTTGATGTTGACGGAGCAACTACACTTAATGGTGCTGTTACTCTAGGAAACGCGACTGCTGATAATATTGTATTCAGCGGTAGAGTAAACAGTAATATTCTTCCAAGTGCAAACGATACTAGAAACATTGGTCAAGGCGGAGGCACACCTTTACGATTCAATACAGTATATGCAACAATATTTGATGGTACTGCTACAACAGCAAGATACGCTGACTTGGCAGAGAACTATCTTGCAGATAAAGCATATGAAGAAGGTACTGTACTAGTGTTTGGTGGAGACAATGAAGTCACAACAACCAACACCAAAGGTGATAGACGAGTAGCAGGCGTTGTGTCAACTAATCCAGCACATTTAATGAATAATGGACTAGAAGGTGACACTGTTGTTCCTTTAGCACTACAAGGGCGTGTTCCTTGTATGGTAATAGGAAAAGTTGCAAAAGGTGATATAATTGTTACTAGTGCTATCCCAGGCTATGGAATGGTTGATAATAATCCTACAGTGGGTACAGTTATAGGTAAAGCTGTAGGAACTAAAGAAGATGAAAGCCAAGGTACTGTTGAAGTGGTTGTTGGTAGAGTATAACGGTAAATATATAAAACGGAGAAACAAACATGCCAATCGAAACAATTAATATAGGTAATATAGCAAACGACGGTACAGGTGATGATCTTCGAGAAGCATTTCGCAAAGTCAATAATAACTTTGATGATTTAAATACTAGATTCCCTGAAGATGCTGAAGGAAACAATTTAAGCGAACTAGGCGAAAATGTTTTTGCAAGCTCGGCGAATTCAGTTTTAAATTTTAAAACTTTAATTGCAGGTGCAAATATAAGTTTGACAGGTACAGACTCTACCATTACATTTGATGTTCCGACTTCTATACGCCAACTAATTGCAATAACAGATAGCGGCAGTATTACAGTTGTCGAAGGACAAACTATAGGGTTTAACGGTAACGCAGGATTATCCACAAGGGCTATAGGACAAAATGTAGTTGTAGAAGCAACTGACGGAATACTGTCACAAGACGGAACACCTACACTAGCAGCAAATTTAGATGTAGATAATAATGATATTATAAACGCTAACAATGTTACTGCTAATACATTCAATGGATCATTAGAAGGGTTAGTTTACGGAATAGATGTTAGAGATATTAGCGCATTTCCTACAGGGTTTGATTTTAAATCTATTAGACAAGAATACACAAATCTATTTGATTACATAGTTTCACAAACAGATGTAGATTTTGGAACAATCGTTGGTGTTGGTGTTGAAGACGCTATCGTTGATTTAGGTACATTTGTATAATAAGGTAAAAAGAATATGTCGCTATGGACAAGCCAGTCAGGTACAACACTTATAACACTCCAAGAAAGAATCACTACAAGTGTTCCTTTGCCGTTAGTTGATAATGCTACGGTAGTAACATTAATCAGTGGACAGCTGCCTAAAGGGATGAGAATAGAAGGTCCTAATATTGTAGGCACACCTTTTGAAGTTCCTCGAGAAACAAAATATAGATTTGTACTTAGGGGAACACTTAATGAACAAATTAGTGATAGAACCTATAACATAATAGTACAAGGCGAAGACGAACCAGTTTGGTTGACAAATGAAGATCTTTTACCGTTAGGTGCTAATAATGCATTTTATATCTTAGACAGTGCGCCAGTTGATTTTCAACTAGAAGTAATTGACACAGATACAGCAGCAGGTGAAGTTCTTGAATTCTTTATTGGCAGTGGTGATGGACAATTACCACCAGGCATAGAATTAACAAAAGACGGAAGATTAGTAGGAGTTGTTGATCCTATTTTAGCTTTAGACAAAGCTGCTGGAGCAGGGTTTTTTGATCAAAACCCGTACGGTGGATATCCTTTTGACTTTGGTTTAAAATCTACAAACGGCTTTGATAGTTTCTTTTACGATACAACAATATACGATTTCAGCACACCAAGTAGGTCTCCTAAAAAACTTAACAGATACTATCAATTTACAGTCTCAGTAAGTGACGGAGATACAGTATCAAGAAGAACTTTCCGAATTTATGTAGTAGGAGATGATTTCTTACGTTCAGACAACACTATTATGCAAGTAGGTACTGGAACTTTTACTGCTGACAACACCTACATTAGAACACCAATCTGGTTAACTCCTAGAGACTTAGGCTTTAGAAGAGCAAATAATTACGTAACTTTATTTTTTGAAACAATTGATCCTAATACACTGTCAGGTGTTGTCAGTTATATTTTACAAGAGACTAACGACGATGGAAGTCCTAGCAAGCTGCCGCCGGGAATGGAACTAGATCCTATCAACGGATCTGTTGGCGGTGTAGTACCTTACCAGCCAGAAATAACTAGAGAATACAAATTTACTATTAGAGCATTTAGGTCAACAGGATTAGATGACGAATCTGCATTTGCAGATAAAACATTTGTTGTTAAATTACTAGGCAATGTTGATAGCACTATCACTTGGATAACTGATACTAATCTTGGAGCAGTAAGTGCAAACTATATATCAACACTAGCAGTAAGTGCAAATACTACAGTTCCTAATGCAGTTTTGTTATATAGGCTTGTAGGAGGAAGATTACCGCCAGGACTGGAGTTAAGTTTCGACGGTGAAATAATAGGAAAAATAAATAGTTTCGGAACTGCTGACCAAACAGGCCTTACTGTTTTCGACAGCGCAGATACAGTCTTTGATGGAAATACAACAACTGTAGATAGAGTTTATAATTTTACTGTTGAGGTTCAAGATCAATTTAAATTTAGTGCAATTCAAAAAAGTTTCACAGTAACAGTTAGCGATCCTGATGATAAATTATATTCAAACTTGTACATGAAACCATTTCTAAAACAAGAGCAACGTAATTCTTTTTTTAATTTAGTAAGTAATCCTGAAGTGTTTGATCCAAGTTATATCTATAGACCAAACGATCCAAATTTCGGAATACAGAAACAAATTAAAATATTAGCATATGCAGGATTGGAAACAAAGCAAGTGCAAGAGTATATTGCAGCAAGCGCAAAATTCCACAAGCGTAAAAAATATAAAATAGGCGGAATCAAGACAGCTGTTGCAAAAACTCCTGGCACAGATAACGTTGTTTACGAAATTGTTTATCTTGATCTGCTAGACCCTTATAATCCTACAGCAGGAAAGACCAAAAAGGCCTACAACATAAACACAACTAAAACAATTACCATAGACGGAATACAGTATGCTCCTAAAGACGACAACACTGGGTATGATGCATTAGAGCCGATGCGTAATAGACCAGAGAATCCAAACACTATTAAAGTAGATAGCGATGCTGTATTAATTAGCCAATCTAAAGATTATAGAAAGTATATTAGTAATATAGAAAATATGAGAGATAGTCTTAAAAATATAGGCGAAACAGAACGAAACTTTCTTCCTCTTTGGATGAGAACTGCGCAGGAAGAAAGCATCCAGGAGTTAGGATATGTTTTAGCTATACCGTTATGCTATACAAAACCTAACACAGCTAAAATAGTTGCAAATGCAATCAAGAATCAAAATTTTAATTTTAGCCAGTTTAATATAGACATTGACAGGTATATAATTGATTCAACAACAGGTAATTCCAATGAACAATATATTGTGTTCGCAAATTATCAATTTAACACATAATTCCGATAAATATTAGCAGGAGATAAAAACATATGGCCAGTAACATTATTTCAAATACAATAGATGCAGAATATCCTGTAGCAGGACAAGATAACGATTCTCAAGGATTCCGCGATAACTTTTCAGTTATTAAAACAGGTTTAGCAACAGCTGCCGGAGAGATCACAGATCTACAGTCAACTCGTGCTAGATTAGATCAAACAAACGACTTTAACGGAAATAACATCCAAGAAGCAAATTTGTTAATGGTAACAGAAGAAGTTAGAGATAACGGTAATTTAACAGCTTCTCAAAATTTAAGTTTTGAGGCGGGACATTATCAAACTATACAAGTAGGCGGAGACCTTACTTTAACACTTACTGACTGGCCGGATAGTGGTGTTATGGGCAGAATGCGTGTCGTTCTAACAAAAGATAATACAGCAGACACTCGTACAATAACATGGGCAGTACAGGGTGGTAACATTTTAAAAACAAATAGCACTTGGCCTGATCCCTTTCAGTTAAGCCAAACTAACAATGCAGAACCCGTAATTGTAGATTTTTGGACTAGCGACGGCGGAACAGTCGTTTATGGATTATATCATGGAGCATTTAGTTCATAATGTTTAACCACTTGGTAGACAACTTTTCAGATCTATCAGATTCAGAAGTTGAGGATAAAATAGCAGAACTAAGCCGTAAATATTTCCAAACGCAAAATCCTCATTTGCAACAACAAGTATCTGTAGTATTAGAAATGTTTAAAGAAGAAGCTCGATCAAGGCGAGCAAAACAAAAAATAATTCAAGATCATGAAAATGATGATAATTCTCTTGACAATTTGATTAATATCAGTTAATATACATGTATGCTTATGAAAACAGACGAATTAGGTATTCCACGATTCTCTAACCGCGACTTGATCGATATGATCTATTCAGGTCATGCGGATAAAGTTCATGTGGTATTATGCGATCCTAGTGATGATGTAGACCGTTTTAATACGGCTATGAAAGAACAAGGTATGGATCCATTGCAAAAGTATATTCCACTAGATGTAGATCAAAAGACTTTTGACGGTGTATGTCAAAGTGAATGGTTTATGCCTGATGAATATAAAAACTTAGATATTACGGTTTATCTGTTTGCGAAACTTGCAGAAAAACTACAAGTAGAACCAAATGACGAACTTAGACATACTGAAGAATGGAAACGAGTTACTGAAGAATGGAAAGCGTTTTTAGATCGTGGTATGACAGACTTGCTACGCTATATGGTTTATCTTGTAGACTTTATGCGTGAGAATAACATTGTATGGGGCGTAGGACGTGGATCAAGTGTAGCAAGTTATGTGTTATATTTGATAGGTGTACATAGAATAGATTCAATCCAGTATGGCCTGGATTGGAGAGAGTTTCTACGCTAAATATGCGTATATAATAGGAGAAATATTATGCCAATGAAACAAACAGGCCGAAAGGTTTATAGAAGTATGCAGGGCAAAACAGTCGATATGGACTTATTGCGTCAAAGAAATGAACTTACTCCTGCTGTAGGTAATGCTAGGGTGAATGCTCGAGGTGACGAATTAGGCCCAGGCGGAAAAATTATTAGAAGCAGAGAATCAGTGTTAAAAGATTACTATGCAAACTCTCAGGGAATGCCTGATGAAACTCCGGTATCTAAAGCTCAAGCAAAAGCTACAGAATCACAAATGCAGACCCAATTAGACGAAAATCAAAAAGACGTAACAGATGATTGGGTAGAGCCCAATGTCGACGACGACGAAGGTTGGGTAGAAGACGACGAGGGCAATTTTGTTAAGAAAGGTGAGTAATGATTGATGCAAAGAAATTAGGCGACGGCGGCGGCGGATTAAAAACTAAAGTTAAAGCTAAGTCTATTAGACCAATCCATAATAGAGTTATTGTGCGAGATATGCATTTCGGAGACACAACAACCAACGGTGGCATAATTATCCTAAGCGACGACGGAAAAGACCGTGGTATCAAACCGAGATGGGGTCAGGTATTTGCAAAAGGTCCGGAAAACGACGATCCTTATGATGTAGGTGACTGGATCTTAGTTGAACATGGTAGATGGACCCGAGGTTATGACTTAGAATTAGATAATGGTGAAACAATTACGTTACGCACTGTCGAAGCTGAAAGTGTTATGATGTGGGACCCAGACAAGCAGGAAAATGTTTTGTGGGGAGATAAAACAGGAGCAGGTCCTATGGACTCTCCTAAACCAGAGGATTTTGGAGCAAGATGACAAATCCATTCGCAGATATTGAACGCTTTGGCTCAGCGTGTGATCAAGAGCCAAGTGAAGCAAACTATGATATGTATCTCGGTCTTATTGCAGAAGAATATAATGAACTTGCAGATGCTATTGCAGCAGATGATCGTGTAGAACAACTAGATGCACTAGTTGATATTCTTGTTGTGACAATGGGTGCTATTCGTGCAGCAGGTTGGGACGGAGAAGGTGCTTGGAAAGAAGTAATGGATACAAACTTTGCTAAGATTGATCCAGTCACAGGCAAAGTACGCAAACGTGAAGACGGCAAAGTTCTAAAGCCAGAAGGCTGGAAGGCACCGGAACTTGCAAAATTTGTAGGAGAAAACTAATGAGTACAATAACTGAAGCTCGTACACAGTACGACGAATACTTGCGTCAGTTTATGTTGGCGCTTTATAACTATACAGCACTAGGCTTAGGTATTACTGGTGTAGTTGCATACTTGACTTATGCTACAGGTATTATGGCTGCAATGGGAGGACTAATGTGGCTATTTGTTTTTGCACCATTAGGTATGATTTTTTGGTGGAGTTTCGCAGGTCAGAATTGGTCATTTGAAACTACACGGACATTTTACTGGGCATTCACGGCAGTAATGGGTGTTAGTATGAGCACTATCTTTGCCGTCTATGCGGCAATGAGTATTGCACAAGTGTTCTTCATCACGGCGGCTACGTTTGCAAGTGCAAGCCTGTATGGTTATACTACTAAGAAAGATTTAAGCGGTTGGGGCAGTTTCCTTCTTGTAGGATTAATTGGTATTATCATTGCAAGCATCGTAAATATCTTTATGCAAAGCAGTGCTATGATGTTTGCTATTAGCATTTTAGGTGTATTAATTTTCACCGGACTCACAGCCTATGACACTCAAAGAGCAAAGACTACATTTCTAAGTGGTATGTTAGGAACAGATGAACTTGCTAAGTTTGCAATCGCAACAGCGTTAAGTTTGTATCTTAATTTTATCAATATGTTTCAAATGTTATTGCATTTATTGGGCAATAGAGAATAAAAAACTACTTGACTCCTATTAGTTTATGCGTTATAATTAGTATAAATTGATAGGAGTTTTCTTTTGGCTATTCACGCAACAATTGATTTAGAGACTATTGACACACGACCTCAATCTACTGTTTTAAGTTTGGGTGCTGTTAAATTCAATCCATTTGCCGATTCTGAACCTTACTCAGAAATGTATTTTAAAATACAAATTGATGATCAGGATCGCTTAGGTCGTACAGCAAGTGACGACACTATTGAATGGTGGACAAAGCAAGATCCAAAAATTATGGAGGAAGCGTTTGACCAAGAAGGTGCCATAACTGTAGAAGAAGCACTAAGTAAAATTAACAAGTTTGTTGTTGGTGTTGATGTTTTATGGGGTCAAGGATATGGTTTTGACTATACAATCATAGAAGATATGTATCGCAGTTTAAGCAAACCTATTCCGTACAACTTCTGGCAAGTACGTGACAGCCGTACACTTTTTAGTGTATGTCAAGAAGATCCTCGTAAGAAAATTCAAAACGATTTGCACAATGCATTAGCAGACGCATATTATCAATCAAAAGCAATACAAATGGCATACAAAGAACTAGGAGCAACACGTTGAAAGAACTATGGGTAGAAAAGTATCGTCCAAAGACAGTGGACGGTTATGTATTTAGAGATGACGCACAACGGTCGCAGGTAAAAACATGGATCAAAGACAAGACAATTCCACATTTGCTTTTCAGCGGGAACGCAGGCATCGGCAAAACAACGCTCGCAAAACTACTATTCAACGAGCTAGAAGTCAACGACTTAGACATTTTAGAAATAAACGCAAGTAGAACAAACAGCGTCGATGATGTACGAGATAAGATTGTAAACTTTGTACAAATGATTCCATTTGGTGATTTTAAGGTTGTGTTGTTGGATGAGGCAGATTACTTGTCGCCAAATGCACAAGCCGCACTGCGTGGTGTGATGGAAGAATACCACACAACTGCACGTTTTATTCTTACTTGTAACTATCCAAACAGAATAATTCCAGCGATCCACAGTAGATGTCAAGGCTTCCACATTGCTAAAATTGACCAAACTGAGTTTACTGCTCGTGTTGCAGAAATTCTTATCACGGAAGGTGTTACCCCAGATTTGGATACACTTGATACGTATGTGAAAGCAACATATCCGGACTTGAGAAAATGTATTAATACTGTTCAAATGAACAGTGTTGACGGTGTATTGAACAAACCTAACGAAGGCGATACTGGCGAAAGTGACTGGAAGTTGGATATGGTTGAATTGTTTAAAGCAGGCAAGATACAAGAAGCACGTAAGTTATTGTGCGGTGCAATTCGTCCAGAAGAAATGGAAGAAGTATATCGCTGGCTATATGACAATATTGAATTGTTTGGTAGTAATGAACAACAAGATAAAGCAGTTCTAATTATCAAACAAGGGATGGTGGATCACACTTTAGTAGTTGATCCTGAAATTAACTTGGCGGCAACGCTTATTAGATTAGCAGGTGTATAATGAGTTATCTAGTTATTGACAACTGTATTAAATGTAAACATACAGACTGTGTTGAGGTTTGTCCAGTTGATTGTTTTTATGAAGGTGAAAACATGTTAGTGATCAATCCTGAAGAATGCATCGATTGCGGAGTGTGTGAACCAGAATGTCCAGCAGATGCTATTGTTCTAGATTCATCAATGTCTCCTGGGGAGGCAGGCAAATGGGAAGAGATTAATAGAAAGTATAGCGAAATTTGGCCTAACATTGTAGAGAAAAAGGATCCATTACCAGAACACAACGAATTTGACGGAGTACCAAATAAGTATGAGCAGTACTTCAGTGAAGAACCAGGAGAATAAAGTGAACGTAAAATTAGTTTCGTACAGTCAACCATCGAACGAATTTAAAGCAGAAGGATTAAAGAATGCACAAGAATTAATTGCATTTTGTGCAAGGGTTAGTAATCCTACTAACCAAATGAACAAAGAAACCAGTGAAAAACTAATCAAGTATTTGATTAAACATGCACACTGGAGCCCTCTAGAAATGGTTAATGCTTGTTTAGAGATTGATACTACACGGGATATTGCCCACCAAATTGTGCGACATAGGAGTTTTGCATTCCAAGAATTTAGCCAGCGTTATGCCAATCCAAAAGAAATGGGAGACATGTTTGTTGTTCGAGAAGCACGTTTGCAAGACGAAAAGAATCGTCAAAATTCAGTTGATCTAGACATGGAAAATCAAGAGCATATTGCTGTTTCTCAGCGGTGGGTTGAGGAACAACAAGATGTAATTTTTAGAGCGCAAAAAGCATACGAATGGGCTATCAACGCAGGCATTGCTAAAGAACAAGCTCGTGCCGTCCTGCCAGAAGGATTAACTAAAACACGGTTGTATATGAACGGTACATTGCGTAGTTGGGTACACTATATTGAACTACGTGGTGCAAATGGTACACAGAAAGAGCATATGGAAATTGCTCATGCATGTGCTAAAGTTATAGCTGAAATCTTTCCACTAGCGGATGATATAACTACATGATGGGTGCGAATGGCTTAGGCGATCCGCAAGAAAGAGCATTTGAACAAAGGGCAAACTGGTGGAAGCGTTCAGCAAGCGGTAAACTTATATGGCCTGGTCAAAAGTATATTATTGTTAAAACATATTATGATGCAATGGGACGTCCGCCACTACATGGCCTAACTTGGGATAGGATTTATACACCCAACGAGTACCTTGTGTACGAACTTACTAAAGATTCAATACCGAGATGGATATAATGAAGGAAAAATTTATTAGTGCATATATGGATGTAGCAGAACGTTTTGGTCAACTTAGTTCTGCAAAACGCCTACAAGTAGGTGCTATTGTTGTCAAAGATGATCGTATTATCTCAATTGGCTACAATGGTATGCCTACTGGTTGGGATAATTGTTGTGAAGATGAAAATAATAAATCAAAGCCGGAGGTACTTCATGCTGAGTCTAACGCAATCGCTAAACTAGCACGTTCGCCCGAGAGTGGTGAAGGTGCAAGTATCTTCATTACGCACTCTCCGTGTATAGACTGCGCAAAATTAATCTATCAAAGCGGTATTGCCACTGTGTACTACAAAAATGATTATCGCAGTACACAGGGCATCGAGTTTCTTAATGCATCAGATATTGAAGTAGTTAAAGTTTATTCATCGCCGTAAACTTGTAACACCTCCTTAACAGCCTCATGCCTTTCAATATCTTTTTGTTCAAAACGGACTACGTCCAAGTGCTTATTGTTGGTATAGGTTTCTAGGTGATGAACAAAGTCGATTAGACCGTTATCTTTTAATCTATCTGCTTGTGCTAAATCACCTGTTACTACCATTTCAGAATCTTCTCCTAGCCTGGTTAATAACATCTTCATTTGGTTAGGGGTTGCATTTTGCATCTCGTCTGCTACTATAAAAGCCTTTTTGAATGTTCTGCCTCGCATATATGCTAGTGGCGCAATTTCTATGATGCCTTCTTCTATCATGCCTTCAATTTGCCGTGCATCAAAATATTCTCTAAGCACGTCAAAAATAGGTCTTGTCCATGGTGCCATTTTCTGTTCCAGTGTACCTGGCAAAAAACCTAGTTCTTCGTCAACACTTACTGCTGGCCTAGTAACAATTATTTTATCAATTAAACCTTCCTTAAATTTTTTCACAGCAGCCTGCACAGCAAGTAATGTTTTACCTGTACCTGCAGGACCAATAGCAAATACTATTGATTTTTCTCTGTCTAATAATTTAAGGATGTAGTGTTCTTGATGTTTGTTTCTAGGAATTAAGTGAACTGTGTTTTTCTTTTGAATTGTATTAAAATCGATAACATTGTTACCATTAGATACTCGTCTATCACGAGCTTTTCTTTTTGCACCCATTAAGTCCTCCTATGAGCTATGGAAAAATGCAGGGTATTATGTCCGTAGAACATTTGCCCTACAAAAGTATTTACCATTTGTCAAGAAACAAAAAATACATTGTTATCTACTAACATACGATAAATAAGTATAGCAAATATTTAGGATTAATAAATGGAAGATATTTACGATCTAGTTAAAAACGTAGAACAAGTATATGACTCAAACACGTCTTTCCAGATACTAAAGGACTTCGAAAGAGTTATAGACGACTTAGATGTGTATGTGTATGCGAACTGGGAAGATGGCGAATTGTTATCTGGTCCTAAGATTAGTAGACATTGGGTAAGTTGCAAATTTATGTGGGACAGAAAAAATATGCCTGACCCAATGGGCGGCAAAAGGATGTTAGATTACGATTGTAAAGTTTCATACAAAAAAGATTATATTATTAAGCCAAGAAAAATTATGCAACCAGATGACATTCGTCCTGGTACAAAAAAAGGCAAATTAGACAGACATCCTATTTGGGTGGTTGAAATACAAATGCCTAAAAAATTATTAGCAGAAATATATCAAAACAGTCAACCTACTGAGGATCTAGCTATAGATCCAGCTGCACAAGCAAATGCACAAGCCCAACCAGCTGATGCAGCAGCAGCGGCGGCACCAGCAGCAGCACCAGCAGCAGCGCCAGCACCAGGTGGTGATGCAGCAGGAGGAGCAGTAATCTAATGACACTAAGAAGCAACGACTTGCACGATTTAGTAGATGGAATTTTTGAAATAGATTCATATGCAAGTAAAATGGGAGACGATGCAAATATAGTAACACTAAGTTTTAGTGTTATTACTAAAGAAGCTGCTGACGACTTGGTCAATTTTTTAGAAAAAGGCTATAGCTTTGTATTAGACGCTGATGCTACAGCAGGCGAACAAAGCGACGGTACATACAAAGTTTTTGTCGAACTAGAGCGAAACAAAAATGTTCCAGAGCAAATTTTTGAAATAACAGACGGTATTTCAAAACTTACTAACCACGATGAATTAAAATTTAGATATTATAAGAGCTTTCGGAGTGTTCCTAGTAACTTAGATAGTATTAAAGAAGCAGTTCCGATTGATCCTGATTCGTACGGTATTAAAAAAGATCAATTTGGGATGGATAACTACAAGCAATTTTTTAACAACAGTTATTTAGAATCTATTGATATGTATAATGACACACTAAAATTAAAAAAAGCATATGCAGATCCATTAATGTTAGAGTTTGTAGACTTCGGCGATACTAAAATTATTAAAAACAATATCAAAGGTACTTTTAACTTAAACGAATCTTACCCAGAAATACTCTTTTTAACCAAGTATGTCGGTGACTACAACATAAGTAAATATGGAGAGAATCTTGTTTTTGAAAATGAAGACAAGGCTCTTGTATTAAAAAGGATCTAAAATATGAATTTTGATTTTGACTTTACCAAGGAACACCTTGAAGAAATCATTTCCGCAGACGCGGATGATTGGTATGATGCACTCTGCGAACTATTACCTAAATACGGTATTACTACAGAGCGTAGAGTAGCACACTTTTTAAGTCAGTGCGCTCACGAATCAGCAGGCTTTAAACGCTTAGAAGAAAATTTAAACTATAGTGCAAAAGCACTTCGTGCAGTATTTGGACGTTACTTCGGTGAACCACCAAAGGCAGACGCAGATGAATATGCACGTAACCCAGAGATGATTGCTAACCGTGTTTATAATGACACATACCGCAAATACAAAATGGGCAACACCGAAGAAGGCGACGGTTGGAGATTCCGCGGGCGTGGACTTAAACAACTTACCGGGCGTGACAACTACACACGCTTCGGTGCTTCAGTTGATATGACAGCAGAAGAAGCAGCAGAATATGTAGCAACACCAGCAGGTGCTATTGAATCAGCTTGTTGGTTCTGGGACGCAAACAATCTAAACGACATTGCTGACACAGATGACGTTAAGCGTATGACTAAAAAGATCAATGGCGGAAGTATTGGTTTAGACGATCGTAAGAAACGTTACCTACATGCCATGGAAGTACTAGGTATGGATGCAGAAGACTTAGCAGCAGACGATGATGACGTTCAAGAGATCCTAGATGATATTGGCGTGCTACGTAAAGGATGCAAAGGCGAAGGCGTTAAGGTTATGCAAGAAGCATTAGGCATTAGTGCAGACGGAGACTTTGGCCCAGGTACAGAACGTGCATTGAAGGAATGGCAAGCAGCAAATGGTTTGACCGCAGACGGTATTGCCGGTCCTGCAACATTTGCAAAATTACTTGACTAAATAGTATACTATGTTCGCATCAATTAAAATTGCTATGGTAGTCGTTGCCCTTGCTACAGCAGGCGGCGGCTTCTTGCACTATAAAAATGTTAAAGCAGATCTAGAAACTGCTAAAGCTAATAATATTAAATTAGAACAGGGCATAGCAGATCAAAAAGCAGTTATTGCACAACAGGCTAAAGACTTTGAGCAAATACTTGCAGCGAACAAAAAACTAGAAGAAACAAATAGAACACTGCAAGCAGAGTTCAAAGCACTTGACGAGCGTTTTAACAAAATCAATGGCAAAGGTGAAGTAAGAGATATAGGCAAACTTGCTATTGATAAAGATCGTGCAGTTGAGCGTATTATTAACAATGCCAGTAAAAAGGCAATGAGATGTGTAGAAATTGCTATGGGCTCACCATTAACGGAGGCGGAAATAAATGCAACTAAAAAGTCTGAAATCAATTCAGAATGTCCTAGTATTGCTAATCCTAACTACGTTCCTTACTAGTTGTAGCACAGTACAAGAGTTAGATATCTTTACCACAGAAGTAGAAAGAGTTCCATTAAATTTAGAAAATCCTGCTACTCCAAAAATGGACGAACTAAAGTTCATTATTATTCACAGCAATAATGCAGAAGAAGTTTTTGCTAAAATGAAAGAGCAAGGTAAAGATCCTGTGCTGTTTGGTTTAAGCGATGGCGACTACGAAACACTTTCAAAAAACTTTGCACAAATCCGTGCATACATTATACAACAACAAGAAATTATTCAACAGTATAGAGACTATTACGAGCCCAAAGACGACAACCGATCTGAATAAATATACTTAATAAGGAGATGTTTATGTGGGAAATGATCGAACGTATGGCTAGTGATCGCCTTTGGATTTATACTGCATTGGTAGGATCCCTTTTTGGCGCTGCGTTTTTATTCTGGTTTAAGGATACAAGGATGGCAACATGGGCTGTTAAAAAGTTTGATGCCACATTGGAATACCTAGCAGTCCGTTGGGGTTGGACTTGGCTACAAAATGATCCAAATGCATGGCGAGTTAAATACCCTAAAATAACATCAAAAATTGACGAGCTAGAATCTCGTATTAAAAAATTGGAGAAAAAATAATGCCAGGACCAATAAAAGTAAAACAGCCTGTACATCTTAATCGCAAAACGATGAAAGAAGAAGATAAAATTAGGCTAAAGTTTAAAACCATGAAATTACCGAATGGTAAAGTAATGGTTCCGGACGTAAAAAGAGTACGCTAAAACAAACAGAGGGGTTTAAAATGAGCGAAGAAGAAATCAAAAAAGCAGGGCATCATCCAGCGGATACAAACGGAGACGGAAAAGTCTCTGACGAAGAACACAAAATGTTTTTGGAATTCCGCAGAAAAGAACTAGAAGATATGGACGCAATGAGAGATGCGCAACGTAACATGGCATGGTTTTCACTATTCGGAATGCTGTTGTATCCGTTTGCAGTAGTTCTAGCAGTTTTACTTGGATTAGAGCAAGCATCTAAAATTTTAGGCGACATGGCTGCAACATACTTTGTTTCAGTAGCAGCTATTGTGATGGCATTCTTTGGCGCACAAGCATACGCTAAAAAGAAATAATCAATACTTATAAATCCTAATAGTCCGTGCGGTAAATAACTACATGGACTATTATTCTATTTTAGGGGTATCTCGCAAAGCTACTGATGACGAAATAAAAAAGGCTTTCAAAAAAAAGTCTATGCAGTACCATCCAGACAGAGGCGGCGATTCAGATAAGTTTAAAGAAGTAAACGAAGCATACCAGACACTAAGAGATCCTCAAAAAAGAGCAGCATACGACAATCCTCGGCCTCACCAAACGGCGTTTAGTGGAGGATTTAATGGCAATATGTTTGAAGATTTAAATCCATTCTATAGCACATTTTTTAGAGACCCGCCAGGCGCAACACGAATACAGCAAAATAGAGATATTAGACTTACCTATAAAATCACATTAGAAGAATGTTATACAGGCAAAGATGTACAACTTAGATATAATTTACCTTCAGGGGATACTAAGGATCTGGACGTTAAGATTCCTCCTGGTGCAAAGAACGGAGACACTATTAGATTTGAAGGTTTAGGCGATAATAGTATAAAACACATGCCTAAAGGAAATTTGTTACTTAGTATTAAAGTAGAAAATAAAACAGCCTGGAGAGTAGAGGGAATAGATTTGCACGGAAGTATAAAAATTCCAGTCTGGGATTTCTTAATAGGTACTGAATATATTATTGACTTACCAAATAAAAAATCCATCCAATTAAACATTCCGCAAGGTACACAAACAGGTACTACATTTTCTATACACGGTCATGGATTGCCGAATATCAAGACAGGAAAATATGGAACTGTTTATGTTAAGGTCAACGGAATAGTTCCCAAAATTAAAGATGGAAATATAATACAGCAAATTGAAAAGATACGGGACTTAACAGCATAGATAAGTTGTTGACTTTAAATTTAAATAGTTGTATAATAGTTAGACAAAATAAGAGGATATCGAATGGTAGAACCATCTGAAGAGCTACAATTAGTTTTTGACAAAGCAATTAAAGATGCAAAAAAACTTAATCACGAATATGTGACTTTAGAACATTTATTGTTTGCAATGCTTTGTTCTGAAAATTTTTATAATCTAATGTCAGGGTTTGACGCAAATGTAGATTATATTAAAAACAATCTTGAACATTATCTTAAAAATGATCTAAAAGATATTGCGTTAGAGCCTAAAACAAAATATAAGCCTAAAAAAACAAAAACTGTTGAACGTGTGCTGAATAGAGCATTTACGCAGGTTTTGTTTGCAGGCAGGTCTGAAATACAATTAAGCGATGTGCTTATGAGTATTTTATCTGAGAAGAAAACCCATGCAAATTATTATTTAGAAAAAGAAGGTATTGTTAAAGATAGGTTTGCAGAGTATATAGAAACTGAAGTCGCAGGTGAAGTTATTGATGAGGAAATATCAGGAGCAGCACAAAAAGCTCTAAATGCTTTCACAGTAAACTTAAACAAAGAAGTAACCAAAGGTCGAATAGATCCTATTATCGGACGTTCAGAAGAGTTAGAAAGTCTATCTCTTGCACTAGGGCGTAGGTCAAAAAACAATGTACTTATGGTAGGTGAGCCGGGGGTAGGTAAAACTGCTATTGCAGAAGGCCTTGCATTTAAGATTGTTAACAACGATGTTCCTGACTTTTTAAAAGAATACGAAGTCTACAATTTAGATATAGGCGGTATGCTTGCGGGCTCTAAATATCGTGGTGACTTTGAAGAACGGTTTAAACTAGTTTTAGCAGGTCTTAAAAGCAAAGGCAAAACTATTATGTTCATTGACGAAGCTCACATGATGAACGGAGCAGGAGCAGCAGGTGGAGGAAATTCTAATGACCTTGCTAATATGCTCAAGCCTGCATTAACTAAAGGAAATCTTAAAGTAGTTGCATCAACCACTTGGGATGAATTTAGAAAGTATTTTGAAAAAGATCGTGCCTTAATGCGTCGATTCCAAAGAGTAACTATAGACGAACCTACTCCAGAAGTTACAAAAGAAATTTTGCGTGGTATAAAAAAGTATTACGAAGACTATCATAAAACTGAAATTACTGATGAAGCCATTGACGAAGCAGTAAAACTTAGTGTTAAATATCAGACAGATAAAAAATTGCCAGATAAAGCAATCGATTTGATAGATGTGGCATGTTCTAGATTTAAAGTGAAAAATCAGAAAGAAGATAAAAAAGTCACAGTAGCTAGTATTCAATACGAGCTATCTAAAATGATTAAAGTGCCTGCAGAACAAGTAGCAGAAAAAGAAAGTGAAAACCTTGCTAATTTAGAAAAAAATATGAAGGGCAATGTTTTCGGACAAGACGAAGCAATTGAAAACATTGTAGATAAAATACTTGTTGCACAAGCAGGTTTGAAACCAGAGGATAAGCCTATTGGTAGTTTTGTTTTTATGGGTCCGACAGGTACAGGTAAGACTGAAACAGCAAAACAGCTCAGTTCGGCATTAGGCGTAGAACTTGTTCGCTTTGACATGAGTGAATATCAAGAAAAGCATAGTGTAGCTAAACTTATTGGGACACCACCGGGCTATGTTGGACATGAAGAAACTAGTGGACTTCTTATTGAGAAATTACAAGAGAATCCAAACTGTGTATTATTACTAGACGAAATTGAAAAGGCACACCCAGATGTTTCGCAAATTTTATTGCAAGTGATGGATAACGGTAAGGTAACTGGTAGCAACGGAAAAGAAGCAGATGCACGTAACTGTATTTTAATTTTAACAACAAATTTAGGCGCACAAGAAGCAGAAAAAAATACTATAGGTTTTGGTGATGACATGGAAAAAGACTACGAAGACGGTGAGTTGAAAAAATTCTTCAAACCAGAATTTCGTAATAGGTTAGATGGTGTTATTACTTTTGCTAAGTTGGGTAAAGAAGTTATGCTTAAAATTGTTGGTAAGTTCTTGCTAGAACTTAAAAACATGGTTAAGAATAAGGGTGTAGATATCAAAGTTTCTGATGAAGCATTAGACTTCCTAGTTGATAAAGGATTTAATAAAAAAATGGGTGCTAGACCATTACAACGTGTCATTGACGAAAAAATTAAACGTCCGTTATCTAGAGAATTACTTTTCGGAAAATTAAAATCAGGCGGTGTTGTCTCCATAAATATTGTTAACGATGAGCTCGTTTTAGAATATTTGGAGACTAAAGTTGCAGAAGTTCGAAACCAGTAAACTATTTTACGGAAAATATCTATATAAACTTTGTTTTAATTGCAGCATTGCTAGAATTTTTAGAGACAAGAATCTTTCATATGCAAGAGAGGTTCTTGACACTCTTCAAACTCAATATGATAACGGTGAAAATTTATGCCTTACTTTCTGGCTAAGACAACAAACTGTATCAGAGCAAGCATTTTTAGACGCCCGAAAGCTATATAAATTTATTAGTAGAATTGACGATTATACATTACGGATACAAGGCCCTAATGTTAGTGTGTATTCTAATAATAGAGAATGGTTGCACACTTTAAAAAGTGCAATTAATAAAAATAGCCTTCTAGAATTTTGGGAGCCAAATCCTAAAAACATTGATTTATTAACTCCTAATCATATTATTGTGGACAAAGATAACGGATACAGATATAAAGTTACTTTAGGTCCCGGATTATGCGATACGTTTGGATTTGCAAAATGGGCAAAAAATAATCCAAAACAAGTTAAAGTAGGACCTATTTTGATGGAAGGTTTGACTAATAATAGTTATGTATCCGATATGTACTTTTATGCCAAAGACGAGAAAATACTACAGTTATGTGGTTTAATGTTATCTAATATACGCCGCGTCGACAAATTAGTCGTCAAAGCAGATATTGATAAATAGTTATATGGCACAGAGCGAAACTATATTATCACAAAATACACACCCAGGTGACAGCACAACAGAAACTGTTACTGGAGACAAGTATAAGGGCGACGGATACTACGGACGTAGTGACGGTATCCACACTGTTCAATATACAGTAAACGGCTTTATTGGTTCTATTGACATGCAAGCAACACTAGCTGTCAATCCAACAAGTGATGATTGGTTTACACTTTCTAGCGTTAACTTAACCAGCGCAGATGATAGTAGTGATTATGCTACTGGATCATTTATATACAATTTTACAGGAAATTATGTGTGGGTTAGAGCATATGTTTCGTCGTGGACAGACGGCACTGTAGAAAAGATTACATTAAATCATTAAGGGACTATTATGGAACATTTTTTAAGAGTAGTAATGGAAAAACAAGACAGCGTAAGTTTAAATGAAGATGCATTTCCATCATATGAAATTTTTGAATCTGCACAAGGTGCAACAGTTTTCCAAATCCCTTTAAGCAAATCATTAGATGAAGAGCAAGCAACTAGACTTGCTGAAAAAGTTGCAAACTATTTCTTTGCAGAAGGCTACGAAGACTTTGATATCGAAATAAGCAGTGACGAAGAATTAGCAGAAGTAACAGAAGAAACATATGACGGCAACGACTTCTTTGAAGAATATGGTGTTATGTGGTACAATGACGATGACGAAATCGACGAAGCGGAATATCGTGGACGTAAAGTTAAATTAGGAAAGCCAATGCGCGGCGATGTGAAAAAATTTAAAGTATATGTTCGCAATCCTAAGGGTAACATAGTTAAGGTTAACTTCGGTGATAAGAAAATGCGTATTAAAAAATCTAATCCAGCAAGACGTAGAAGTTTCCGTGCTAGACACAACTGTGATAATCCAGGACCGAGACACAAGGCACGTTATTGGTCATGTAGGAAATGGTAGGAGAGATTTATGCCAATTGTAGTTAGACAAGAAAAAGACAAAATGAAAAGAGCAATTAATAATGTTAACGCTGCTCTTTCTGAAATGACCGCAGCCTATGAGAAGTATAAAAAAGCACAGGCAGTATTAGATAGTTTACAACAATCAATTAGTGCGCCAAATGTGCAAACAGAAATAGACAGAATAAGGTCTCTATCGGGAAAATAGTTATGCTTATAAAAGAACTCTTAAACGAAGAAGAAGGTTGGTGGGACACTATAAAAGGCGGTTTTAGCAAAATAATGTCTAACAATCCAGATGAAGAACTTTATAAATGGATCAGCGACAATCTTCGTAGAAGAGGAACACAATGGATATACAGAAATGTAGACAAACAGTTTCCAAAACGTTATGTTAAATCTGATATAGACAAAGCACTAAATGTTATAATGGGAAGAGGTTAAATGAAAATACAAGAATTTACTCAATTAAATGATAAAAATTTACCTTACAATGTTGTTGAAGATTGTATGTCATTTATGAAAAACGATCCTATGTTTTACAGAAAGCATTTTTTTCCGGCGATTTCTAAAGTAGCAGATTTATATAGAGCAGGTAAAAAAGTAGACGCTAATGAATGTTTAATGCCTATGATAGAAAGAGGCTGCAATTCTTATGTGAAAAAATTTAAGGTTGCTAGAGCTGTTGACGATGTTTTTAATAATGACGATAGAATGACTTTACTTAACCAGATTTATACTGAAGAATTAGCTGAGATAGAAAAAGGGGAATACATGTGAAACTCCGTCAATTATTCGAAGCACCATCCAAAAAAATTATAGCTGTTATGCCTGGAGGATTCCATCCCTTTCATCCAGGACATAAAAGTTTGTATGACTGGGCAATAGAAACATTCGGGAAACAGAATGTTTATGTAGCAGCCACAAACGATACAAAAGCAAGACCTTTTCCCTTTGACGTAAAGCAAAAACTTGCAGGTATGGCAGGAGTACCTGCACAAAGATTTATTCAAGTAAAGTCGCCATTTAATGCCTTAGCTTATAAAGGTATAATAGGTGATCCTAGTAACACAACATTAGTGTTTATTCGTAGTGAAAAAGATAAAACAAGCCATCCACTGCCGGACCAAATTCGCAAAAGTGACGGAAATATGGGATATCTTATTTCCTATAAAGATGATCAAGAACTAGAAACAGCCGATACACACGGTTATCTAGCATATGGTCCTACAATTGATTTTGACTTTGCAGGTATGAGTATTAAAAGTGCAAGCGAACTGAGAGCTACATGGCCTGAAATGAATGATGAAGATAAAATGCAAGCTGCAGAACTTATGTATCCAGGTAATGCACAAACAGCAGTAGAACTCCTAAACCGTGCATTAGGCGATCCAGAAGCACCTGTAGGCGAAGATGCACCTCCGGGTAGAGAAAAGCAAGTCAAAAAACTCAAAAAGAAATTTGACGATCCTGGTGCACCTTATGCTATTGCTTGGGCACAACACAACAAACACGGTAAGCCTAAAACCACCGAATCTCTTAACGAAGCAGCAGCGGCAGCAGATGCAGATGCTTTGATTGCCGCTATCAAAGCCTTTCAAACAGCAGCAGGATTAAAGGCTGATGGTATTGTTGGTCCTAATACTCGAGCAAAAGCAGCTGAATTGATAAAAGATCCTGCACAAGCACAAACAGTTACTACACTTCAAACAGCGATTAAAGACTTCCAAACTAAAGCAGGAATTGCTGTTGATGGTAAAGTTGGTCCTGAAACAATGGGTGCAGTTAAGCAAGCACAGTCAGGCGGTGGAGCAGCACCAGCAGCAGACCCTAATGCAAAAGCAGGTGTAGACGGTGCAGCAGATGCTACTGCAAGTGCCGCACAAGGCGGAGATGCCACTGCCCCTACAGCTGATGGGCCTACTGATGCTGAAAAAGATGCAGGTGCAGGACAAGCGCAAACTGCGCCAGCGCAACCGCAAACATCAGACCAAGCAACGCAACAAGCAGGACAGAAACAAGCTCCTGACCCTAACGCACAAAAGGCGTCACAAGAAGATCCTAACTCAACAACACCTGTACCAACAGATGGAAATGCAGCACCGCAGACAGATGCAGAATTAGATGCAGACAGCAAAGACAACGCTACACCAGAACCAGCAGCACAACCTAAAGTAAGTGCAGAAAAGTATATGCAAATGAATGATCAAGGTCCTGGTCTAGCAAACTTTAATGTGCAGAAAATGAAGGCAAAGTATCCAGAGCCTTATTTAGACATTCCAAATGATGATGGTACTGTTACTCGTGCTTATGGTCCTACTAAGAATTTACAAGCATTTATCGATACTGACAGTAGAGGCAAAGGATTGAAATTAAGTGGCGGTAAAGCAGCACCTGCGGCACCTGCTCAAGATACACAAGCACCACAAGATGATCAAAAACAAACAGATCAAGAAAAAGATGATGCACAGCAAACAGATCAACAACAAGGTGATCAAGAAAAAGACGATACACAGCAAACAGATCAACAGCAAACCGATAAAACTGCACAAAACGATGCAGATGCACAAGATAATGCACAACAAGATCAAACACCGCCTAACGATGATCCAGAAGGATTTGATGCAGCAAGTGATGTTACAGATGATGATTTAAATGCTCCAGACAAGCCTGGCGATAAACCAGCACCAAAACCAGGTAAAGAAACCTACACAGTTAACGGCAAGGAAATGTCAAGAAATGATGTTGCTAAAAGATTAAATGCACTACTACGTAAAGCAAGAGGAACATCTGAAGGTATAAGTTTTAACAGTCCATTAGCAAGATTATTAACTGAAGCATTAAGTGATGCAGAGAAGCAAGAATTACAAGCACTAATCGATGCTGTTAGAGATAGTAGATATTTTGCAACTTTTATCAACAGACCTAAAACACTTAAGGCTCTACAAGATGCTGGTATACAAAACATTCCAGGTAAACCAGAAAAAAGACAAAGACCGTCAAGAGGCGGGGATACAGTAAGTCAGCGTAAAAGTGTTAGAAAATATTACAAGACAGATCCTGAAACAGGCAAAGAAGTTGAAATAGATAAAGACGAAGCAGATGCAATGCAAGCCAAGTTTGACAAAGCTACAATGACAAAGCGTGATGCAGATGGAAAAGACGATTTTGACAGAGCATTAGACGGTGACGGTAGTTTTGATAGAGCTTTAGATGGTGATGACAAGGATGGTACGACAACTACATCAACATCTTCATCTTCTAAAGACGGTAACACAACTAGAACATCTAGCAACACAAGCACCGTAACACGTACAGGTAACACATCGACGACTAAGAAAACTTCAGGTGGCGGTAGCACTACTAGATTCTCAAAAGTTATGCGAGCAACAGACGAGACTAATAAGTTACGTGCAGAGAAAAAAGAAGTACGTAAGAAGATGCGTGACTTTGCAAAGCAATGGGAAAAAGATAATCCAGACGGCGATACATTCGGTGCAATGGATACCCCAGAATACCAAGCTCTTAGAAAAGAATATGATTCATATAGAGGTATGGATGGGAAGATTGCTAAGTCAAAGGAAATGGTACATCCAGGTGGTCAAATAGATAAAGACGGTAACATAAGATATAATACTAAAGACGGAAAATGGGACGGCGAGCAATATGATCCTAACCGTAAAAACGATTTGCGAGATAATATACAATTAGATAGAATTAAGGTTTTAGCAGGTGTCTAATGGATATTGCAGATCTTCAACATCTAGCAGGTATAAGGAATAAGTTCACTGGCTATAGTGAATACAAAATAGAAGAAAATCCTTCCGAGACTGCAACAGCACTGAGGAAAAAAGAACGTGAAATGGGTATTAAGCCCGGTGATGCTGAATGGTTTAAACTTTGGTTTAGTAAACCATACATGACAGGAGTGCCGCAATTTAGAGGACGTAAAAAATGAAAATTTATGAACTTGGCGAAGGTGTTGGAAGGATTACTAAACAAAACCAAACTATTGATGTAGGGCCTAATGAAATTAAAACCCAAGCTGCAAAGTTTGGTAACAAAGTAGACAAAGACGGACGTCCTCCTACACTAAGCAAAAAAGTAAAAGGCTCTAAAACAAACGTACTGTTTAACCTCGGAATGGCTGAAAGTGAACAACCACGTTACACAGCATACGAATGGGCTCTTATGGAAGGTGGACACAGTTTAGATGAAACACCTGTTAGCGAAACATATAAAGATTTATTTTTTTACATGGGCATATTAGATGAAAAAGTAGATGATAAAACTAAAGTAAATTATAAAGAATTTGCAAAATTTGTCATAGATACTTTAGGTATCAAAACAGCTCCTAGAATAACACTCACCGGAAAAAATCTTGACAGAACATTTGGATATTTCGATGACGAAGATAATAGCATAACTGTGAGCTACGACCGCAGACATCAAATGGATACTATGCGTACACTTGCACACGAACTTGTACATCATAAACAAAGAGAAGAAAAAGACGAGTTAAACGGCAATGACGGAAGTCCCGACGAAAACGAAGCAAATGCAATGGCAGGCGTCTTACTAAGACGTTGGGCAGAAAAAAATCCTCAATTATTTTCTGAGAAGGTTGAAATATTTAAATGAAAGTTTATCACATATTAGAAGCAAAGGAGGTTGCAAGTTCATCTAAAATATACGTAGATATGGACGGTGTTCTCGCAGACTTTTTTACCGAATGGGGTAAACTTATGGGGAAAGAAAATTGGCGAGATATCGGTATTGACCAAATTCCGGCTGCTTTAGAGAAAATTAAACAAACGGAAAATTTTTGGTTAGACTTACCTTTAACAAAAAATGCAGAAAATTTACTTTCAATTATAAAAAATGTCAAAGGTTCATACAATATATGTAGTTCGCCGCTTCCAGGTGATCCTAATTCAGAACCCCACAAGCGTGAATGGATTAAAAAGAATTTAAGTTTTTTTCCACCTGAAGAAATTATCATTACGCATAACAAAACAAAATGGGCAACGCAAGCTGATGGAACTCCTAACATCCTAATAGATGACTATGGCAAAAATATTCAAGCGTGGGAAGCAGCAGGCGGTATCGGATTTAAACATAAAGATCATAAGTTTGAAAGAACTGCAAGTGCTATTAAACAGCATATGCAAGATCCCGTAACAGAGAACTTTGCCGAAGAATCAAATGATATTGTACGTAAATATGCCACCCAAAAAAATAGGCCTTTAAAAGGTCAAAATTATGATTTACCAATACCGCCTCGATTAGCTGATGCAGCTCTTAACGCAGTGCCAGGACTAGAAAAATATGTTATTTACAATAAAAAATACGGAATTATAGGAGTAACATTACCTTCTGGAGAAGAACTGGAAAACCTTCAATGGTTAATAAATCAAATTATGCCATACAATACAGTAGATGTAGATGGTAAAGCAGGACCTGCAACAGAAAATGCATTCATCTATCTATTGTATCAAATAGCGTATATGGAAGGTGAAGATGTAGATCCAGCATATAAGGAAAACTTTGCTGACGGTAAGAAAAAAGGCAAAAGCAGACCAGGGCGTGTTAAACGTTCAGGTGCTAGTTGCAAAGGCAGTGTTACAAGTTTAAGAAAAAAGGCAAAAAAATATTCAGGTGAACGTGGGAGGATGTATCATTGGTGCGCAAATATGAAGTCGGGTCGGAAGAAAAAATAGTAGAACTATATCCAGATGGATATAATACACATTGGCATAATTTAATCGGCCATGATGATGTTACTGTAGAACAATGGTCGCACTATGTTGCAAAACTTAAAGACCACGAGGAAAAACGGCTAAGTACTAATAAACGTAATGCCTATTGGAGGAAATACAATGAAGATAAATGAACTACTTGAAAAGGCTGGAATAGGAGCAAGCTGTGGATGTACAGCAGATAGTTGCTCTCATTGTGCAGGGAAGCATACTTTGGAAGAAGTAGGCCAAAAATGTAGCTGTTGCGGCAACGAAATTAAAGAAGTAAAGATGAATGAAGATGTAGCTGCATCTACTACGAGTGCTAGTGATATAGGAACTATTGCAAGTGTTCCAGGTGCTAAAAGAAAAATTTCATCTACGGGTAGATATGGCGCTCCTAAAGCACCTCAAAAAACTAATGCAGACGGTACTGCTAAAAACGCACTTGATGTTAAAGATAATATTATGGGCGGAAAAGCTATTAAGAGATAAATACTACAAATACGTTATATCGGAGTACTTAAATGCGCAAACAAGATCTAAAAAAGGTCAATGAAGGTGGATTAGCAGATCTTGCTAACAGAGCTGAAATGGATCACGAAGTACAAATGGCTCGTGCTGACCTATATAAAATTGCAAAGTATGCAATAAAATTACATGACATGCTAAAAGGTGTATCTGAGTCGCAAGGCATTGAAGGATGGCAACAAGCTAAGATTACTAAAGCAGCAGATTATATGGATTCTGTATACCATAATTTAGATTATGATATGAAATTTAAAGAACAAACTGTTGCAGAAGAAACAAGCTATAAAGAATCGTTAACAAAATTACTTAAAGCAAAAACAGCGAAAGGAAATTAATATGGATTTCAAGACTGTTTTAGCTGATACTGAAAAACTTAGAGAAGCAAAAACTCCGACAAAGTTTAAGCCTACGCATTTTCACCTAAGTAATGCAAGTGGTCTTCTTGGTAAAAAAAATGCGCACACCAAATTAATGTTCTATAAAGGCAAATTTTTCCATATGACAACTGATAATGAGTCAGGAAAAAGAAAAATTGCAAGATGGACTGGCAATGTTAATAACAGAGCAGCTTGGAATCCTGCTAGTGTAGACGGTGAAATTATCAATGGCAAACTAAAAGAATATCCAAAAGGTGTTACGTTTGCTGACATGCAAGCAAAAAAAGAACCACAAAAAGATGCAGACACTCCTAAAGACAATGGTTTAACTAAGTCTACACAAGTAAGTGCAAAAAAAGCAGATAGTCCTAACCAATTTTTGAGAAATGCTGACAAAGCAACTGCTGATAAAGAAGCTACAAAACGTATTAAAAGACTGATCCAACTACTAGATGCTTTAGAAGAATCAGCAAACATACTGAGAAACTCCGGTATCTTGAATGAAAGAAAACTTACTTCAGATGAACAAAACGAATTAATGGGAATAGTCGCTGATTTAAAATTGTTAGTAAGAAATCCCAACCTCTCAAATGTCAATCGGAGAATGATCAATGCACAAATTCCTAGAGTGACAGATGCAGTAGCAGGTATTAGGCAGCAAAGAGCAAGCTCACAAGGTGAAAAAGAACCAGTGAAGGTTACTCCAACTGATGGCGATCCAGGTGAAAAAGATGCTCCACAAACTAGTGACGAGTTAGATGCCGACTCAAAAGATAATTCTACTCCAGAACCTAAAAAGGCAGCTAAAGTAGTAAGCGGTAGTTTAGCTAAGTTTGCAAAATCAGATAAAGGTGGACTTGCAAACGATCCCGAAGAAGTAGAAGCTATCAAAGAACTACAACAATATCTAAATGATCTAGGTTTTGATACAGGAACAGTAGATGGCAAATACGGTCGTGCAACGATCAAAGGCGTAAAAGCATTCCAAAAATACTTTGGTGCAGCAGTTGATGGAGATGCTGGTCCAGAGACTATTGGACAAATTATCAAACTAAGAAGTTTCATGTTTAAAGGTGGTACAGACTTTGTACAGTTCCGCAAAGACATGGATAGACTAGAAACATTAGTAGGAAAAATTGGTGCAAAAGAAAGCACTGATATGAGTTCAATGTCTAGTATTTTAGAAACACTACGTAGACTAGACGAAGCACTAAGTGATGCAGAAAAAGAAGAACTTAAAAGCATACTAGACAAATACGACAGTTTACTAAATGACGCAGAATTTGCTGCGGCAATGCCTAAAGTAAGTTTAGACAGATATATGGCTGCTGTTGAAAAAGCAAAAGAAGCAACAAAAGATGTAGCAGCAGGCAAACCGTCAGATAAACTCGACGGTAAGGATGGTGACCTAAGCACTAGCGGGGATACAACAAGTGGCGGAGAACTAACAGGTAAGTTAGACGGTAAAGATGGTGATATGAGTTCAGGATCTGCAGTTGAACCAACGGATGCTGTTTATAAAACAGTTACAGGCAGCGGCCAAGGAAAAAGTTACAAGACTTTCGACAAAGATGGTAACGAAGTAAGTAGTGGTAGAGGCTCTGGTCCTACTAATCTTCCATCGGAAGAAGAATACAAAGCAACTAATAAAACAACAACCGAACCAACAAATAAAACAACAACCGAACCAACAAATAAAACAACAACCGAACCAACAAATAAAACAACAACCGAACCAACAGATAAAACAACTAAATTTACTGTAGTTCCTCGCAAAGGAGGACAAGGTAACAACAGATTGTTTGGTTACGATGTTAAAGATGCAAACGGAAATACTGTAGCGCAATTCGGTAAAAAAGAAAAAGCAGAAGCAGAAGCAGAAGCTACAAGACTCAACGGCGGATCTAGCACTGCTTCAGACACAGATAAAACAACAACCGAACCAACAAATAAAACAACAGACGAGCCTTCAAGCAAGTTAGATGTTAAAAAAGGAGATCTTTCAACTGGTAAAGCACCAGTATTTAAGACACAAGATGAAGCGGCGAAGGTAGTAAAACAGTTTGCAGAATTTGCAGATGAAATTCTGCCACAACTGAGTGCGGAAGAACAAAGACTTTTCAAGGAAATTATTGGTGCAGCAAATAAAAAACCTGTAGGAACGCCTACGCCCGCTGATACTGGACTACCAGTATCAGACTTTTAAGGAAGTACAATGAATATATTTGAAATTACAGAACTATTAGAAAAAGTAAGTCCAAAAGATCTAGCAAAGATTAAGGCTGCACTAAAAGCATATGCATCATTTAGCACAGCAGGTGCACCCGAAAAAACAGGCGGAGATGTTACAGGAAAACTTGATGGTAAAGACGGTGATCTTGTAGCAGGAAATAAGGCTGCAAATATGCGACAGTTTGTCAAAAACGCTGTTGAGGCAGTAAGATCGGGTAAATCAAAATTAAGCCGAGACATTGACGCAGAATTAGGAAAGCGCGGTGCTGATCCACAACAGATTCATTCAAAAATTTATAACATGACTAGAAAAGCAGGTGCGCAATTATTTACCGCAGCAGCAAAAGACTACAAACCAAGTTCGGCCAAACGTAGAGCTTTAAAAGGAACAATTGATTTAAGAGTTCGCGAAGCAGCCTATGGGTATATTAATAAAAAATACTTAGGTGGTGATGACAAAAATTTTAAAATAAATTCGCTTGAACTTATTACGCAAGCACTAAGATCACAAGCACCAATAGGCAAGGCAAACGTACCAGCAGCAAAGGTTACTAGTGCAGGGTCTAACACTAGAACTTCAGGAATGGTTAAGCCAGGAATGGGCACAAACGCACTTGACAATATTGCAGCAAATCAAGCGGCAGATTTTTAATGAACGTTTTTGATATCATATATGAACAGCCAGAGATGCTAGGCGAAGCAGATTCAATTGACACTGCTGAAGCATTAAAGAAAGCATTTACTCAGCAAGAATGGTTTAATATTTTTACTTTTCTAGCGGCTGACTTTTTAAAAGGTAAAACTGACGAACGAAAATATGGCGCATTGCAAGATTTAAATGATCTTTTAGGGCAAAATTCTCGTAATGTTAGTCCTGCAGATTGGTCATCTGATGCACAACTTTATGGAATACAAACAGGTGTAGCAGGCCCAAATTTAGATTGGCAAAAAATTTATGACATACTAGCACCGCATAGAGCAAAAAAATCAAATATCAAAAAACCACAAGCAGGAGAAGATCCTGTTACTACTAAGGTAGATAAGACCGGAACATTAAGTATGATAGCAACATGGGTGCCTGTGCCTGAAAAAATAGATCTAAACGCAGACGAAGCTCGTGCATACTATAAAGCACTTATTGCAGAATTTAATAAACGTGCTACTCCAAAATTTGCAGAATTTTGGAAGCTCCCAGGAACTGACAAAGATGGGAACGAAAAAGTAAACATTCTACAACGATTGTTTATTAAATATAACGATACAATCAAAAAAGACCTAGCAGATGATGGACTTATTAGAACACAAAGAGTTCAAAATATATTTGCTGCCTGGCTTGACACTTGTATAGATATTTACAAGCAAGAAGTCGGCGAGAAGCCTTTCAAATAACCTAAATTTTAGGTTGACATTTTCATCACAATAATATATAATTAATTAAATTAATAGGAGAATCACATGAGCGGACGTTCTTACGGACCAGAAGAAAAGGCAAAATTAGAAAGACTTGTTAGAGAAGGAGTAACTGTGCTTCAAGAAGTTGAAGACCTTCAAATGGGATTGAAAGAAACAGTTAAGGCCATTGCAGAAGAAATGGACATAAAACCTAGTTTAATTAACAAAGCAATTAAAGTTGCAAAAAACCATGATTGGGAAAATCATAACAATGAATTTGGCGAATTGGAAGCCATTGTTACTCTATTAGGTTATGACAAATAAGTATGCAAAAAGTTAAAGATTTTTGGCTGAACAGTTACCGTAGCGATAAGACTGCTTTTGCATTTGAACTTATAAGTTTTATATTTACTGTAGCAGCAAGCATGACACTTGCTATCAGTGCAGACGATCCTAATATGCTTATAGTATACCCAGGATTTTTTGTCGGTAGTATAACACAAGTTTATGCAAGTTGGAGACGAGGTGCAGCTTGGATTATGCTCCTAACCGGATATTTTGCGTGTGTTAATGTGTTCGGATTTGGAGTAGCTGCCGGTTGGTGGTAATAAATAGATATAACGCTAATGGCAATAGCCAGGCAAGTATGAAGGTTAAGTTGGCCACAAGCAACGAGGAGAAAATTATATGCCATATGTAGACGCGATGTTCGATCGCGATCAGGATATTATCCGTGTTGTAGAACGCAGAGATGGTAAAAGAAAATACACCGAATATCCTGCAAAGTATACTTTTTACTACGAAGACCCAAAAGGCAAATACAAAAGTGTATACGGCGATCCTCTTACACGTATTGTTTGCAAAAATACAAAAGACTTTCGCAAAGAAGTAGCTATTAACAAAAGCAAAAATTTGTTTGAAAGCGATATCAATCCAATCTTTCAATGTTTAAGTGAGCATTATCTCAACCAAGATGCACCTAAACTAAACATTGCGTTCTTCGATATTGAGACAGACTTTGATCCAGAGCGCGGCTTCGCTGATCCAGCAGATCCGTTTATGCCCATTACGTCTATATCTGTATACTTACAATGGTTAGAGACAATGGTGTGCTTGGCTGTTCCACCTAAGACGCTTACTATGGAACAAGCAAAAGCAGAACTTGAAGGCATAGACAACGTAATGCTGTTTGAACGTGAAGGTGATATGATTGACACGTTCTTAACACTAATTGAAGATGCTGATATTTTGTCAGGTTGGAATAGTGAAGGTTATGATATTCCATACACTGTTAATAGAACTAGTCGTGTACTAAGCAAAGACGACACAAGACGGTTTTGTTTATGGGGTCAATTGCCTAAAAAACGTGAATATGAAAAATACGGAAAATCAGCTGTTACCTTTGACCTAATAGGCAGAGTGCATTTAGATAGTTTGGAATTATATCGTAAATACACATATGAAGAAAGACATACTTATAGACTTGACGCTATCGGTGAAATCGAAGTTGGTGAAAACAAAGTCCCTTATGAAGGCACTTTGGATCAGTTGTATAACAATGACTTTAGAAAGTTCATCGAATACAACATACAAGATACCGCACTACTGGACAAGCTGGACAAAAAACTAAGATTCATTGATCTTAGTAACAGCATTGCACACGAAAATACTGTGTTGCTACAAACCACTATGGGTGCCGTTGCAGTTACAGAACAAGGAATTATTAACGAAGCACACAATAGAGATTTACGTGTTCCTAATCGCCCTAAGCGTGATGATACAGAAAACACACAAGCCGCAGGTGCGTATGTTGCGTTTCCTAAAAAAGGATTGCACAAATGGATTGCTTCAATGGACTTGAACTCACTGTATCCGAGTGTGATTCGAGCGTTGAATATGGCGCCTGAAACCATTGTAGGACAAATACGTCCTGAGATTTCAGATGCTCGTGTACATGAAGATATGACTCTAAAGAAAAAATCATTTGCAGGTAGTTGGGAAGGACGTTTTGCAACAGAAGAATACGAAGCAGTTATGGACCAGCGTAAAGATATTGCGCTTACAATTGATTGGGAGGATGGTAGGTCGGATGTACTATCGGGTGCGGAGATTTATCAGTTAATTTTCGATAGTCAAATGCCTTGGATGTTAAGTTCTAATGGTACTATTTTTACTACAGAATTTGAAGGCGTTATTCCTGGTATCCTAAAGCGTTGGTATGCAGAGCGTAAAGACATGCAAAAGATGCTTAAGAAAGCCAAGGATGCAGAAAACAAAGCAGAAATTGAATATTGGGACAAAAGACAACTTGTTAAAAAAATTAATCTTAACTCTCTTTATGGGGCCATTCTTAATCCTGGCTGTAGATTTTTTGACAAACGTATAGGACAGTCAACTACGCTTTCGGGGCGTACTATTGTGAAGCATATGAGTGCCGAAGTAAACAAAACTATTACAGGCGAATACGATCACGTAGGCAAAGCAATGATCTATGGTGATACAGATTCTTGTTATTTCAGCGCCTGGCCTATTCTAAAAGATGATGTAGAAAGCGGCAATCTCGAATGGTCTAAAGAAAAATGTATCACGTTAATGGATCAAGTTTGCGAGCAAGCAAACACAACATTTCCTGAATTTATGGCACGAGCATTTCATTGTCCAAAGACACGTTCAGATGTTATTGCAGCAGGTAGAGAAATTGTTGCACAGTCAGGTTTGTATATTACTAAGAAACGCTATGCGGCCTTAGTAATTGATAACGAAGGCTTTAGAACAGATGTAGACGGAAAGCCTGGGAAAGTAAAAGCAATGGGCTTAGACTTGCGTAGATCAGACACACCTGTGTTTATGCAAGACTTCTTAAAAGAACTATTATTAATGGTGCTTACAGATGTTCCGCAAGCAGACGTACTAGAACGCATTACGAAATTCCGTAAAGAGTTCCAAGAGATGCCGGGCTGGGAGAAAGGTTCGCCTAAACGTGCAAACAAGATTGGTCATTACCAAAGACTAGAACAAAAGCAAGGCAAGGCTAATATGCCAGGGCACGTAAGAGCAAGCATCAACTGGAATACGCTCAAACGTATGAATAGCGACAAGTATTCACAAGAGATTGTAGATGGTATGAAAGTTATTGTTTGCAAGCTCAAACCTAATCCGCTAGGTTATACAAGTGTTGCGTATCCTACAGATGAATTACGTTTGCCAGAATGGTTCAAAGAATTGCCATTTGATGATGCAGCAATGGCTGAAACAATTATTGACAATAAACTAGATAATTTGATTGGTGTGCTTGACTATCCTCTAGAAGATACAAAACAGCATACTACATTTAACAGTTTGTTTGACTTTGGAGATTAATAAAATGAGCGAAGAACAAGATGCCATGTGGGAAGTATTCGATAGTTTAATTCCTGAAGAAAACTGGATTCCTACAGAATTTGAAAACTATATTATTGATACAATAGCGAAAGTGTTAAAAGGTCAAATATGAGTGAAGAGCAAAAACTTATCTTAATTAGCGATTTTATAGAACAAAAGTTACGCAAAGAGCAAGAACTAGAATTTTATTTGAAAGAACTAGACGAGCTACAACGTAAAATAGGATGGCTTAGAAGAGAAGTTGATCTTACAAATACAATTATTAGTATGATTAAAAATGAACAAGTGTACGATATTAAAGAACAAATGCTTGCTAACGAAAACAATGTTATTAAACTACCCGAGGACGAAAAATGAAAGTAGGATTTACTTGTTCAACATTTGATTTGTTACACGCAGGACATATCATTATGTTACGTGAAGCAAAAGAACAATGTGATTATCTAATATGCGGATTACAAGTTGATCCAAGTATAGATAGAGCAGAAAAGAACGCTCCTGTACAAACAATAGTAGAACGCTATACACAACTAAAGGGCGTTGAGTATGTAGATGAAATTGTACCTTATGGCACTGAACAAGACCTAGAAGATATTCTTAGTATGTATCCTATTGATGTACGTATATTAGGTGAGGAGTATAGAGATAAGGACTTTACTGGTAAAGATATTTGTCGTAAAAGAGACATTGAATTACATTTCAATAAAAGAGATCATAGATTTAGTTCTAGCGATCTAAGGAGAAGAGTCTGTGAATAAATTTATTTTTGATGTAGACGGAACACTAACGCCGAGCCGGTGTCCGATTGATTCTAATTTTAAGCAATTTTTTAATGTATTCTGTAGACATAATTATGTTTACTTAGTGACAGGAAGTGATAAACCTAAAACAGTTGAACAACTAGGAAAAGATACTTATAATCTTGCTAAGACAGTGTATAATTGTTCAGGCAATGATGTTTGGCAAGGTGATAAAAATATCAGAAAAAATCAGTGGCAATTACCTGAAGATGCTCATAGCTTTTTAGCTGAGTGTTTGAGTGAAAGTAAATTTGCTAAACGCACTGGATTACATTTTGAACATAGAACCGGAATGGTAAACTTTAGTATTGTAGGGCGTAAAGCTAATATGGAAGAACGTGCCGAATATGTAGTATGGGATACTGCAAACAATGAACGGGATATCATTGCCCGTAATTTTAATAAAACATTTCCCGACTTAGATGCTAGACCCGGAGGTGATACAGGAATTGATATTGCTCCAAAGGGTGCTGATAAAAGCCAAATTATTGTAGATTTTGATGAAGAAGATACTACCTGGTTTTTCGGTGATAGAATGGACCCTGATGGAAACGATTATCCTTTAGCGCAGGTAGTAGATCATACAAGACATGTTTTAAATTACCGTAATACGTGGGAATACCTT
>Ga0213867_1000041_pt1 | contig 60605 bp, 53 predicted proteins | sample PICome_12_FD_160120 | JGI IMG/M metagenome (GOLD analysis project Ga0213867, IMG submission 160120) | Coastal seawater microbial communities near Pivers Island, North Carolina, United States - PICO540 | ecosystem: Environmental > Aquatic > Marine > Coastal | place: USA: North Carolina... | reverse complement strand
TGTAAAAATTTACGACGGGACAACTCGTCAAGTTTGTGAAGCTCTTCGTACATGGGGGATAGTGGGTCGCTGATTATTGTAAAAAAACGAATTGTTGGCTATTGAGCATGCTCCAAATAATCCGCTTACGCGCATTGATCGGGTCGATGCGAAAATCATCAATCAAGAGATCCTGTTCTTCGGCTGTAGGCCGCCGTGAGAGAAAGCCGATGAAGATGGTGGCCAGCTTTTCTTCTGCGCTCAGAGCCAAATCCGCTTCCAAAACAGGCATCGAACTTTTGGCCATCAATGCATTCGTTTCATCTGAATTCATCATAAAGAGCGCCTGCAATAGGTTGCTCTCGCGACTGCTATTTTCAATTAACTGACGATCCGATTGCCCGAATGTTCGCAGTAGGTGCCAACTCCTGGTGGGCGACTCCAGTTCCGATGCACGCCGAATATTGCGTAGAGCATGGTTCGTGCTGTCGGCGTTCGAGCCCATCATACTATCCGCAGAGTCAGGCTGCGCATTTATCCTGCTCTGCTCTGAAACTAATTCAATGGGATCAACCAACCGATGATACTCTGCTGAGAGTTCTTCAAACTGCCGCTCGAGTTGCGCATACTTTTGGGGATCATTGAGACGCTCGGCTTTGGCACTTTCCAAACGGGCCTGCATTTTCCTATACGGTCCAAATGTAGCGGCGAACTGATGCAGATGATCCACCAATTTGTTTTTAGAATACGCTTCCGCTAGCCGCACAGCTGCTGGGGGCTGATCACTAGTGTAACGGGAATAAAATAACTTTGTTGTGTACACATCTGTGTACAGCGCATCCACATCGGGTATCAACAGCGTCGCAATGGAATCCCAAATCTGCTCTGCACTCATCCGGCGCAAGACGGGCCCCTGCCACTGGTAATCGTCGGGTACATCGGGTTCATCGACCACTGCTTGCCGCTGAAAGAAGCGCGTATTGCACAGTACCCGAATGAACTGCTTCATGTCAAAATCGACATATTGCATCGTCTGATTGAGTAGCTGGCTGAGCTCGGGAATTGCGGAGACGGTATTCGCCGTTATCTGATCAATGGGATTGATCAATGACTGGCCCATTATGTACTGCAGCAGACGATTGGTCACCACCGAGGTAAATTGGATATTTTTTTTGGAAATGAGCCAATCTGCAAAACGGTCCACCCGTTTAGGACTCGAACTCGGCACAGTTCCCTCCAGTTGCCCATACAAAACCGCTGGCCGTACCAGACTTTTGGGCTTAGCATCCCGGTAGGCATAATCATGAGGCAATGCAATATCACGCTCCGTATGCGAGACCCCATAGCGCAAAGGATTCATAACGAAGCGTGTCGCCTGAAAGAGATTTTCATCTGCAGTGCTCCGTTTACCTGCAGCCTTATCGTAGTCTTCTCGCAAGGCTTCCAGAACCGATGCTCGCTTTTTATCGAAACCTTCGTAGCGCCCCTTAGCAATGTCACCCTCATTATAACCCTTAATATAGGTATTCAGCCCATGCGAAAAAGCCGCCAACTCATAAAAATCTTTTTGAGTCCACTGATCGGTGGGATGATTATGACACTGTGCACACTCCAAGCGCGTGCCCAAGAAAATCTGCGTGGTCATCGCCAAGCTATCCAATGGCATGCCAACATCCCGCAAATGATAGCTGGCAGCAGGATTGTCCCAAGGGTAGCCATCGGCTGTCAGTAATGAGCGAACAAAGGCATCGTAGGGGACGTTTGTGCGCAACTGCTCTTTGAGCCATGGAACATAGTAGACGCCGCCAGATTTACCACCATGAGGGTACTGTGTGCGCGCTCTAAGTACATCCGCCCACAGGGTAAAGAAATGACTCACATAACCTGGCGAGTCCAGCAGTTTATCCACCAGCAAGCTGCGCTTATTGGGCTCTGAACGATTGAAAAAGTGAATGGCTTCAGCAGCCGTGGGGATGCGACCAACTAGGCTCAAGTACGCACGCCTCACATACTGCTCATCACTCACTAGCGGCGCAGGCTCAATCCCGCGGTCGGCCCAGTATTGCTCCAAAATGAGGTCAATACGCCGGCTGGCGTTCAAGTGCAGCGGATTTTTTTTCACGGGTGAGACTGCCCTCAACGATTCAATGTAGCCATCTGCCGTTAAGCGACCAGCAGCCGCCTCAGCCTTTAGAAAGTTCTGATCTTTTACCGAAAAACGCTCCAGCGGCAATGCAAACTGGCGCCCATCCGCAGCCCGCTGCATCTGCACTTTACCGTCACTCAGCGATAAAATAGTCCCCTCTAGTGTCCGCCCATCGATCGCAGTAAAAACACGAGCATCAACGACCGCGCCGAAGATGCTAATAATTAGCAGGCACACAGAAACAGTTTTATTTATTTTCATAGGAAATAGTTGCATTTTCCGAATGCCAACTGTTGCGATCGAATTGAAAATACATTTAATCGAGAGGGGTATGCATGTGAGTTGTGACTCACATAGCTATTGAACATACGCCTGATAGAATACAAAATGCGCGACCTGAGTTCCATAAAAATTCAATCATAAACTGACAAAAATCAACCAGTATTGATTTCTCAAATATGAGGCTAGGTAAACAAGGATATTTTGTAGCCCAACTACGAGTGCATTCTATTTCTTGCAATTGATGCTTGATCTCAAGGAATATACAAACGCAGGCCCCACAAAAACCTGCCGAAAACACCTCGATATGAAGGCCAACTGCGGAGTTTAGAATAATCCTAATCGAAGAGTGGGCTTGTTAAAAAAATGTTAATTACACTTCAAACTTAAGGCTTAGCTGCAAGGTGCCGTCTATAACATATATGAGTGATTGCGTGGAAATGAGAGCTATCGAGTGTTCGTCAAAAATTTTAGCGCTTGCTAGAATAGGGTCCCTAAAAAGCGCAATTGTGTCACTATAATCGCCGACAAAATGCTGTTCAGGGTATCTACAATATGAATAAATATACTAAATTAATCTTCGTAACATGCTTGTCGGCGCCACTTTTCGCGATTGCCCAGACGACAATATTTGAACATGATTTTGATGGCCTTAGTAACGTTCAATTAGGAGGGCAGACTACCGATACGGGAAGCGTCTCCTGGCAAAACACCACTACAGGAAACACCTCCAGCTTCCGCGCAGATGGCAGTGTAATGAATGATCCGAAAAATACCAATTCTGGGATTTGGCTGCCGGTAACGATAGAACAGGGCAAGATTTACACCCTGAGCGCAGATGTGGATCTTACTAGTACGAGTGATTGGATTTCGCTGGGGTATGCTGAATATCGCTCTGATAATGCGTTCTATGGTTCGGGCGGCTATGGCACGGCCATCGTAAAGGCGAATTGGGTGGAAACTTACACCGGTTCCAATGCGAATGGTCAACAAACCGCATTTACTGGGGCAGGCACTGGGGTTCACGAGCTCAAGATCGTGCTGGATGCCACCGCAGCGAATACTAGCTTATGGACGATGGAGTTCTTCTCATATGATGTGTCCGTCGTAAGCCCAGTCTACGCCGACAGCGGAGATTACGCTAATATTAATTATATCGGGTTTACGAAACAATCCAATGCGACCGGAACAATAGACAACTTCAAATTTTCGGTGACTCCACTACCTGAAACATCGCAATATGGCTTGATCGCTGCGGTCATCGCAGCGCTAGTAGTGTGTTCTCGCCGCCGTTACAGGGAGCCATCTTAAAAAGCGCTTACGACGCCTGGCTATTGCTTAGCCGCAGACTGTCAGAGTTGAAAGCAAGCGATATGAAAAACTACAGTCATTAGGCATAACGAACGACTTCCGAGTGCCCATCGGCATGGGCGACATCTCTGGAATGAGTGTCCTCATTGCTATTTTCTTTGGAATGATCCAACGACTCCGATGGCTTGCTATCCGCTTGAAAAAACTCATTGGCTGCCGTCTGCTCGTCTGCATCATTCGCCTGCTGAGGATTGCGGTCCGCAAAATCCGGCTGAGCCAAATCCAAACCCTCCGTTTCGACTTGACGCTGAAGTTGATCCCAATTTTCGCGGATTAAGAGTTTCAGCGTGTTAGAGTCTGTCGTAAAAACACTCTTCACTTGATCCCCAGACAAACGCAGGCGAACCTTCAGTTTTTCCCCCTGCGCTAAATCTAATTCAAAACTAACCCGTTGCGCATTTTGACTTTGCTTCAACTCTTGGATCGTATCCACCATACGCTGCATCAATACAGTAGATGTATTGTTGGGAGTCGCCGTAGTACTCTTCGCCGAACTTCCCCCTACGGGCTGACTATTCTCCAAAAAACCTCCACTTTGAGCCGGTTTTTCGAACCTCGCCTCATGCCGTGTCGACTTCCCTTTTACCTCATCAAAGCTCTCCTCTAAGGACTGCTTTGCTTCCTGCATGACACGCTCCTCTAATATTGAGGCATCGAATTTTGCGACTTGCCCAGCATAACTGGGCAAAGAAGGATAACTCTGCCGACTATCGGAGATCGCCGGCAAACTTTCACTGCGAACATTTAAGTGAGACCGCAAAACGGTATCGTCCGTCTTACGCTGGGTCCGATGAGCAGTATTTGGTACATCCAGCGGGACGGCTTCATTCCTTAGACCCGTAAGCGCATCCATTGTGCGACTTTTAGCAGCCACCGCTGCTTTGACTTTTACTTGCATCGCATCTTGATTCGCCGTGCCGCCCACTGCCTTCGTTACGCCTTTCTGCTTAGCATCGTCTAGCGCTTCGAGCGGCATCGAATCCAGTTTAAGCGCAACAGAAATCCCCATTTCTTTTGACTGGGCCGCATGCCCATCTCTTCCCGTAGCAGTTTGAGAATCCGACAAGCCCGTACGAGATGAAACTAGAAGACTCGATGCTAACTTCGAAACCTCAGTTATATCAGAGTTCTTTACTGGTTTCATGACTTGGCTGTTTCGCTCATCCGCTGACGAATTAAGCATCATTTTATGGCGTTCGGTGTCGGAAGATACCTCCGACATTAACTTATCAGCAGATATTTTCAGTACCTGACTATTGTGGTCCACATCTACAGCTCGGGCAATGAAATTGGATTTTTCGCTACTTTTCAAATCCCTCCCCGCCAAAGCATCCGTCTTCGAACCTAATAAAGGTCGCGCATCCGCAACGACAGCAGAAAGCTTTGGATCCGATGGCCGTTCAGCACGTGATTCAGAAGACACCACAAAATCAGCAAGCTTTTTGATGTTTTTATCGGAAATTGCTGTGGACAACTCAATGCTCTCAGGCTGTTTCACCAATGGATGCCTCCGACTTGCTGACGTATTTACGTTTGATACAATTGCCTTCTCAGCACCTGCTTCTGGTACAGTTTTGAGATTCGTATTATGGGTAGAAAAATTTTGACCTACGGGCTTGTCGTTCTGCAAGACTGGGCGATTCTCACGCTCACCGGTAACCAGCTTTTTTTCTAACAAAATACTTTCATCTTGCTGGTGAGGCATTGCAGCATCTACCAGCGAACGCTGTCCTGTCACGGAAACCGATTCAACTGGTCTGGAAGCAGCTTGTGAAAATCGCTCTGAGCGCGATGTATGTGAATCAGATACTGTCGTTAAATTTAGTTCAGATTTCGCGGAAGACAATTCTAACTGCCCACTGCGCTGCGAGTGCTCAACTACGCTTGCCGGTAACCCCTTTTCTCCCGATACCATTTGATGCTTTGGAGGCTCCGACTGAGCCTGAGCAGGCACTTCAGACCTAGAAATTGGTATTGCGCGCACTTCAGAATCTGCTCGCTGAGCATTCCGCAAGGAATTATCCCCCAATGCATTATTTACTTGAGGTCGATCATCTCCTCCCATATTGCCGACTCGCTCAATAGGCGTATCACTAAGATGCGATTGAGCACCGATCTCACTCGATTCCGTCAGCCCTTTGAATTGATTTCCTGCAGGCGCTTGATCAGATGAAGACTGCATTCTCGAACACTCACTTACTGCTGCATCCGTGGAATTAGAGGGCATTTCAGACGCTTTTTCGTGCCCGGTGGAGCGTTCATGCGCGAGCGTTTCGTCCAGAGTTGTGTTAAAATTCTGGTTGGAATTAGATAGCAATTCTGCATCCATTAAATCCAGATCCAGACTTTTTTGCCCACCGCCTGCGATTGAACTTTGTAAACTGGATAATAATTCTGCATTCGGTAGGATCATTTTTTAATCTTTCTCAATTCCTCGGTTATTTGAACAGCGGTACGTAAAGTCGCTGGCCCTTGGGCAGCATTACTCATTTCAGCTAAAATTTTTGAGGCTGCTGCCGGACTAATTTGAGACATCAACTTCACCACTAAATCCAGTTCCATTTGCTTGAACAGCTCAACAACTGGTACTGGCTTCATTTCCTCGTACACCTTAGCTAAGCGCTTCAAGTTATCTAATTCTGCAGATTCAATCGCCATAAACTCCTGACTGACGGATTCACTCAACGCATTGATCTCCTTACGCAGCTCAGCTAATTCTTTTAACTCGGACTGGATCTGCTTTCTTAAGTTCAAAAGTTCAGAGCGTTCCTGATCCAATGCGCTCGCTTCATCATCATATTCAACACGTAGTTCATCGATAATATTGGTCGCATAATTCCAATTCAAATAGGGCTCAGACATTTCGGCTAAATCACTAGCCACTTGTATCGGATCTGGTGGTGGCGGTGGTGGCTTAGGCATCCACTGCTCCTTAGTTAAAAATAGTACAGCCAGTGCAGAGCCTAGGCTTAGAATGAAAGCCAAAACCAATACATACCAAAAGCGTATTAAGAAACTCATTAGGCACCTTTAACAGCGGCAAATTTCGCCCGTACAAATTCCTCAGCTTGTAATTCGTCCAACTTGACTTGCTCTGCGAAAACAGCCTGTTTGCGCTGGACTTTAAGGTGCTCAATCCGCTTACAATTTGTTTGAGCCTCTAGGACGGCTTGACGAGCCTGATCTAGCTGCTGGCCAGCAGCTTCAAAATTGTTTAGAGCTACCTGGCTGGTCGCTCGTTGCGAAGAGATCAAGCTCTGTAACATAAGTAATTCCGCCATCTTAACTGGATGCTTCATGGCAGTTGCAATGGATGCCTCAGCCTCTCGCAAAGTGACTTTTGCTTGCTCTAACAGGTTCGCCGCCTCTTGACGCTTTTTAACGGCCATCGAAAGCTGCGCTTCACACTGTCGTTTTTGAAAACGGCGATAGTTTAAAACAGATTCGAGCCTAAATTTGAAGCCATTCATGTTACAATCTCCTTTAATTTCTCAAAACTTGCCGCACTTGGAGTCAACTCTAGCATACCTTGGCGCAAAAACTGTACCAGCGACGCTCGCTTTTCGATAGCCCGATCGATGGCGGCACTACTTTTGGGCACATATGCCCCGATGTTAATAAGATCTTCATTCTCACGATAAACAGCAAGCAATTCCCGTGCCTGACTGACAATCCCCATCGTCTCATCAGAATAAATTGTCGTCGCGAGGCGGCTGATACTTTCTAAAACGTCAATGGCCGGAAAAATATTTGCCGTCGCCATTTTACGGGATAGCACAATGTGACCATCTAAAATACCACGCACGCTGTCGGCAATGGGCTCATTCATATCATCCCCCTCGACTAATACAGTGTAAAAGGCTGTTATACTGCCACGTGAGCCGTTTCCGGTACGCTCCAACAGCTGCGGCAACAATGAAAATACTGATGGCGGATAGCCACGACTCGCGGGCGGTTCGCCAACAGATAAACCTATTTCGCGTTGTGCCATCGCAAAACGTGTGACCGAATCCATCATGAATAATACATTCTGCCCAGCATCGCGAAAACTTTCAGCAATACTCGTCGCCAAATAAGCAGCTCTTAGGCGAACCATAGCAGGCTCATCTGAAGTCGAAACGATTAATACTGTTCGCTGCAGTGCCTCCTGGCTCAAACTGTTCTCAATAAATTCACGAACCTCGCGTCCCCGTTCACCAATGAGCGCGACCACGTTAACATCAGCGTCGCCACCTCGCGCTAACATGCCTAGCAAAGTTGACTTACCGACCCCACTACCTGCAAAGAGCCCGACCCGCTGTCCTCGACCAATTGGGGTAAACGTATCTAAGGCTCGAACCCCAGTCTGGAAGACATCCTGAATCGGAACGCGTTGAAGGGCTGCAGGTGGCCTGGCGCGTAAAGAGCGCTCATAATCATACTCCAACGCCCCCCCTTGGTCCAAAGGCTCTCCTAGTCCATTAATAATACGCCCCAACAAGCTAGTGCCGCATGGAATTGCGCCAGCATGCGCAACGGCATGCACCCGACTCCCCGGCCCCAGCTGATTCATATCTCCGAAAGGCATTAGCAACATCTTGTGATCGCGAAAACCAACGACTTCTGCAAATACGGATGCCCTCCCTCCCCGCGTTTCGATCCGGCAAGTATCTCCGATCGCCAAATTGGGACCATTGGCCTCAATCACCAAGCCACGAACTTGGTGCACGGTACCGGTATTTTGACTCGAGCCCGCTTGTTTTAAGCGGTTTTTCAAATCACTTAAATCCCAATTCGCTGCGTGGCTCATTTTCCTGTTAAAACTGAATGTAAGTTACGTAACTTGGTGCTATATTGCGCATCAACCATGCCAAATCGTCCCTCGACTCGACACTCCCCAGCCTTTAAGTTACTATCATCCATGAGCTCGACAAGCCCCGAACGCGGGTTGAAATCGATCTGATGGGATTGTAACTGTTGGATAGATTGCGGATTTAAAAAGACCACAACAGGGTTTCCTTCCCGCAAGTCACAGCTATCCAACAAATCATTGACGACTTGAGCCACCTGATCGGGACTGGGCTCCCAGGCCTCTAAAATCTGCCCGACACCCTCAATCAACAAATCGGGCAAGCAGGATTGTAATTGCTCTAGCATTTCAGATTTGGCCTGAGCTAAGCCCTCAGTCAAATGCGCCCAGTTTTCCATCAATTGCTTTTTTTCTTGGGCGTAGGCATCAAGCGCTCGTTTTTCTCCCGCCGTCATGCCTGCTTCAAAAGCCTCAGATTTGATACTAGCAAGCGCTTCCTCGGATAGTGGGGCAGGTTTGTCATCAATACTAGAATCTTGCATTTCACTCGACGAAGTCCCCCCGCGAATCTGCACATCGAGAAGTGGTTGTGTTAGACAAACGAAATTAGACGAGCTCATCATCTCCTCCAATCGTAATTTCACCATCGTCTTCCAACTTACGGACAATCCCAATGACAGCATCTTGAGCCGCTTCCACTTCCTTTAGACGAACTGATCCGAGCATATCCAATTCATCTTGCAAGCCCTCTGCCGCTCGCGTCGACAGCGATTTGGTAATTTTTTCCTTTAAGTCAGCACTGGCTGGCTTCATCGCCAAGACCAATGTCGGCATCTCAACCTCACGCAGAATACGTTGCATGTCGGCAATGGAAACCCCCACAAGATCGTTGAAGGAAAACATCTTGTGGCGAACTTTTGCTCCGATCACAACATCGGCTTCTTCTAGTTCGGCCAACAATGTTTTACTCATCGATTTATCCATTTGATTCAATAGTGAAGCCACCCGACCAACGCCGCCAAAATGAACCATCGTCTTGTCACCATGTGCCTCCAAATGTTTGGAAAGATTTTTGACGACTTTGTTCAAAATATCGGTAGAGGTCGGCTCCAGAGTCCCCATGCGCAAAACTACTTCTGTCCGAACCTCGTGAGGAAGGTGCTCAAGCGTTTCAGCTGCTTTGTGCACATCCATTGCACCCAGTAAAAAAGCAACCGTTTGTGGCTGTTCACTGCTAATCAAATTAGAAATTTGATCGGCCTCCATGCCACTAATTTCATCAATCACCGTCTTTGAATCCAGCGATGGCGCCATCTTACCCACGACACTTCTGGCAGCATAGGGCCCCCGCGCCGCCTCCAAGGTTTCCAAAGCCACTTTATAACCGCCCTTAATGGATTGCACACTTTGCAATAACAGTGGTGAAAATTCATCCAAAACGATCTTTTGGGTCTCGCGATCAATCAAATCAATTGCCACCATTTCGCGGCTGATCGCCTCTACTTCCATCTCATCAAAGGAATTTAAAATGATAGAGGCTGTCTCGGGCCCGATAACCGTTAAAAAAATGGCTATCCGTTGAATCTTATTTAGCGAACTATAATCGATACTGGCCATTATCCTAATTATTCAGCACTTTTATCTCGGAGCCAAGTTTTTAAGTTGGAACTTATATTTTCTGGTTTTTGCTGAATCAACTCATTCAACAGTTGCGGCGTGATCGCCTCTTGCTCCGTGCTAACATTCGCGCTGGCCTCAAGGCGTTCCTCAGCCATGCGATCCAGTAATCCCTTTTCATTGCGCGCTCGCTTAACTTGATTCAAAAATACGAGCAACAAAATCAAAGCGATCACACTGCCAATAATTTCCTGTCCGTAGTCGAGCAAGAACATTGGATCCATAAAGCTAGATTCTTCACCCAAATTAGCCAGCAAGTGCGCTTGATTAAAGCTGGTTTCTTGCAAGACCACTGAACCTGAGGCTGGATCATCTAACGCGATGCCAAGGGCATTCGCCACCATCACTTTCAGTTGTTGCAGCTCTTCAGGACTCCGATCAATCGCAACGGGTGCTTCACCCTCTTGGGTGGCTGATTGAATTTGCTTCGCGATAAAGACCGAAGCTGTTAAGCGCTGAATGCGGCCGGGCGCCTGCAAGGTATTGGTTACCGTGCGATCAATCTCGTAACGCTGCTCACGTTCCGCATTCTCGTCGCCGGTCTGAGACATACTTGTCCCGGTGGTTCGCTCCTCGGCATCATCATCTTCAGCCGCACCTGCGGCATCTTCACGATCCATGGACGTGGTGACTTGTTCTCTGATTTTTTGCTCGCGCAAAACAGAACCATCATCACTAAAATCTTCATGCATCATCGAGACCCGTGAAGCGTCGATCTCCGTGGCAACTCGCACAACCGCATTCCCCGCACCAACCACGTGCTCTAACATGGATTCTACTTTATCACTAAAGTAGCGCTCCATCTTTTGGCGATATTCAACAATACCGGCACTATCTGCCATGATGTCATCCTCTGAACGTTGCTTTGACAGCACGTTTCCATTGTTATCAACCACGGAAACATGGTTGCTATTTAAGCCCTCTACCGCATTCGCCACCAAAGACTGGATCGAACGCACTGCACCAGGTGATAGGCTGCCCCCGCCCACGTCCACAAATACAGATGCCGTTGTTTTCACATCATCGTTCACCAGTAGCAGGCGATTGTCGGGCATCACCACCATCACACGAGCACTGCGAACTCCATTCAACTGAGCGACGGTACGACCCAGTTCTCCTTGAATTGCACGGATAAAATTCGTGCGCTGGATGAAATCACTAATCCCAAAAGAACCACGATCGAAAATTTCAAATCCCACGGCATCTCCCTGGACCAATCCTTGAGCAGCGACATCCATTCGCGCTTTGTATACATGCTCAGAAGGCACATAGATGGCAGCGCCCCCAGCCCTCAACTCATACGGAACCCCGATAGAATCCAAATGCTCAACAATGGCAGCTGCATCCTTGGCGGCCACAGAGCCATATAACAATTTCATACTTGGCTTTTGAGACCAAACAAAAAGTGCAATACTGGCTGCGAGTATAAATACGATTGAAATCAGCAGGGAAACGCGCTGATTCATATCAAGTTGCTGCCAAAAGGTACGGGTAGTGATGACGAATTCTCTCATTATTTCTTAACGGATTTGCTCAACTGGTTTGGATGTTATACCTGCAGACGCATCAGTTCTTGGTACGTCTCTAAAACTTTGTTTCGCATCTCAACCATCAGCGAAAACGACACGCCAGCCTCTTGAGATGCGAGCATTGCCTGATGTAAATTGTTGGACTCGCCACTCAGCAAAGAAGCTCTGGCGGACTCGGCGCGCTTAGACATCGCATCGACATCACGAATAAAATCTCCGACTGAATTCGATAGCGCACCAGACGATTTTATTCCCGAAGATTCTCCCAAAAATGCGCTTTGAAAATCCGTAACTGGCACCCCCGCTACATTTTTGAAAGGATCACTCAGGGCTTCCCCCACAGCAGCCAATTCTTGCTCAGGAGGTAAGGACTTGTATTGCGTAAAGACTTGAGGATTGTAGGCTGCAGAAATGGGATTCATAAATTTCTAATCTGTGTGTTCATTCAAAAGTATGCTTAGCGACCAATTTCGAGGGCCTTTTGCGCTAGGCTACGCGAGGTCTTGGCAGCACTTAAATTCGCCTCGTAGGCCCGCGATGCACTCAACATATCCACCATTTCGTGTGACAGAGAGACATTTGGCATTTGCACCTGACCGTTTTCATCAGCATGCGGATGTGATGGATCAAATCGAGCTGCGCCGGGCTGGGGATCACGCGTGACAGAATCAACTTTAACAGAGGGATTCCCCGTTGCATCTAGAGCTTCGACAAAGTTGACGATCTGTCGCTGATAGGGACCTCCATCAGCTGTTTTAGTGGTGTGGATATTCGCTAAATTCTGGGCAATAACCTCCAGACGAGTCCGTTGAGCGTCGAGACCACCTGCCGTTGCACCGATTCCGGGTATAAAATCCATAATATAATTCCTCTATGAAGTTCTGCCAGTGATCGCCATTTTAAGCCGAGCCAGCGAACCACTCACAAACTGGGTATTTGCCTCAAACTCTAAAGCATTCTGGCTAATGTACATCAATTCGCGCTCCAAATTGACCGTATTGCCGTCAGGACTTTCCGGCGCGAGCCCTTTAACAACCTCGACTTCTAATGCGCCAACCCCCTTCAATGCCTGAGAATCTTGTTCCTTAATAGCATTTTGCAAATTCGAACGAAACGACTCTGCGACATCCATCCGCTGATAGCCAGGAGTGTGCACATTTGCAAGATTGCTGGCCATGACGCGATGGCGCTCGGCAGTGACATCTAAGATCGCTTTAGAGGCTTGATAATTTGGACTGTTCAAAAGAGCTTCGATCATGACCGCATCAAAGCATAACGCGTGCCAGATAAAAATACTTGAGTTCCTCGGCAAGGACAACCCCCATCGTATTCGAAGACATTCAAGGCCTCGGTCTACTATATGCATCCCGTGAAGAGTCGCAAAAGTACGATAAAATGAATGCTCTCCTATACAAATTAAGCATAAGGGCACCTCTGGAAACCTCCCATGTGCCGAGATTGCCGATTTGCTGTGATGCTGGCAAGGCTCTCTCGCCAACGGTTGGGCTGAAAGCCCTGCCTTGGCGAGAGCAACGCCGCCAGCGCACAGCAAGCGGCAAGTCTTTCAATCCGATACACTTTTGGTTCTGAGCTACGTTGGCCTGTGCACGAAGGGCTTACAGCCCTCCTGTGCGCTGAGTCGCCTTACTCAAAATCAAAATTGTATTCGTCTCGGTCATGGTAGATTTCCAGAGGTGCCCATAATAAGATCTGCGAAAAAAGCTGAGGACTCACAGTATTGATCGAATAAACTTGAAGCCGTTGCCAGCTGATCATTTACCTTGGGCTGAACAAAAAATAATCGTACCGAATGAAAACAATCAAATTTGCAGTACTGCCAGGTGATGGCATCGGCCCCGAAGTCATGGAGGTAGCGCTCCGCGTATTAAATCAAGTTGCCCAACAATTTAATTTGAAGCTCGATTACGAAAAAGCCGACATCGGAGGCGTTGCCATCGATCGCCACGGGGTCGCATTTCCAGATAGTACGCATGCCATTTGCGCCGCTGCAGATGCTATTTTGTTCGGCTCCGTAGGCGGCCCTAAATGGGAATCCTTACCCCCCAAGGAGCAGCCTGAACGTGCCGCACTCCTTCCCATCCGTAAGGCATTTTCTCTCTATGCGAATGTACGTCCCGGCTTGCTTTACCCAGAGCTAACAGAGGCCTCGCCTCTCAAACAGTCACGCATCCCCTCGGGCATTGATATCGTCTGCATTCGCGAACTAACTGGGGGCATTTACTTTGGGCAACCTAAAGCGACGACCTTACTCGAAAACGGCGAGGAGCAAGCAATTGACACCATGGTCTACAAGACCAGTGAGATTGAACGAATTGCCCAAGTCGCCATTGACACAGCCCGCGCACGTGGCCGTCGTGTTTGTTCAGTCGACAAAGCCAATGTGCTGGAGACCTCTGTACTGTGGCGCAAAGTGGTGAGTGCCTATTTTGCAAAAGAAGCCCCTGAAATCGAGCTCAGTCACCTCTACGTAGATAACGCAGCAATGCAGTTAGCGCGCGACCCAAATCAATTTGACGTCTTGTTCACCGAAAACATGTTTGGAGATATTTTATCGGACGAGATGGGGGTCATCTGCGGCTCTTTGGGCATGTTAGCCTCCGCAAGCCTAGGCGCTCAAAAAAATAAGCTAGGGCACCCTTTTGGTTTATATGAGCCCTCGGGGGGGACTGCTCCTGACATCGCAGGGAAGGGAATCGCCAACCCCTGCGCCCAGATACTTTCAGCGGCACTCATGTTGCGCTATAGCTTTGGCGAGAATGAGGCGGCTACAGCGATTGAAAATGCGGTACAAAAAGCCGTAACCAGCGGCGCTCGCACCGGGGACATTGCCTTTGGTATTGAGCCGGTATCCACATCTAAAATGGGAGATTCCATTTTAGAGCAATTATAGACCTCGGCCTCGCCAGCCAGAAATCTTTAGCTGAATATCGAGGTCATCTGAATCTCTCACACTTTCCACACCCGACCTGCCATGACATCCGCTGAAATCCGAAAATCATTCCTCGATTTTTTTGCTCACAAGCAGCATAGCATTGTTCCTTCAGCCTCTCTCCTACCACAGTCTCCAGGCTTATTGTTTACCAATGCTGGCATGAATCAATTTGTACCCTACTTTTTGGGTACAGAAGCCATACCCTATAAGCCGGCGCGGGCTGCAGACACCCAAAAATGTATTCGTGCGGGCGGGAAGCATAATGATTTGGATGATGTCGGATATGACACCTACCATCATACTTTTTTCGAGATGCTCGGCAACTGGTCCTTCGGTAATTACTTCAAAAAAGAAGCAATCGAATGGGCATGGGAATTACTCGTCGATGTATGGGGCGTTCCGGCAAGCCGCCTATATGCCACCGTCTACGCACCCGGCCCAGAAGATCCGTCTTGCTTTGACCAAGAAGCCTACGATCACTGGAAAATCCTTTTTGAAAAAAAAGGGCTCGACCCCCAATGCCACATTATTCACGGCGATGTCAAAGACAACTTCTGGATGATGGGGGAAACAGGCCCATGCGGTCCCTGCTCTGAATTGCATGTTGACCTCACTCCGAATGGAGACTCCGAGGGCCGCTTGGTCAACAAAGACTCTGATCTGTGTATCGAAATCTGGAATCTTGTCTTTATACAATATAACGCAGAAGCCGACGGCAGTTTTATCGATCTACCAGCTAAACATGTCGATACCGGAATGGGCTTTGAGCGCGTGTGTTCTTTGATCCAGAACACGCGAGGCTTCACAGACTTCTCACAAAAACCGACCAACTACTCCAGTGATGTTTTCCGTAAAATCTTTAGTCGTCTAGAAGCACTCAGTGAGCTCGCCTATCACGATATTTATCCCCATACGGCCTCAACTTCATCCAGTTCAGACAAAACACGTTTGGAGCAAGCCATTGCATTTCGCGTAATTGCGGATCACATACGCACCTTGTCTTTTTCAATTGCCGATGGAATTCTACCTGGCAACACTGGGCGCAACTACGTCTTAAGGCGTATTCTGCGTCGGGCGGTTAAATACGGACGCGCTCTTGGCTTTACAGGTCAGTCCGCCTTTCTGCCTGAATTGGTGGACACAGTGGTTGAACAATTTTCTGAAGTTTTTCCGGAACTCACACAAAATGCTAAGCGTATCAAATCAGTGCTTAGTGAAGAAGAAGCTAGCTTCAATAAAACTCTCGATCGGGGCTTACAATTATTTGAATCTGTTCCAAAAAATAAAAATGCCTTCCCTCCAGAGGAAGCCTTTAAACTCTACGATACTTATGGCTTTCCGATTGATCTCACCGCACTACTATGCCGCGAAGGGGGGTTCACATTAGACGAAACTGCGGTTGAAGGCTATCTAGATGCCGCCCGCGAACGCTCGCGTGGAGCTCAAAAAAAATCCCAGGTTAAAGCGCTTGAGCTAAAAACTGAGGCCGTGACACACTTCATTGGTTTTGATCAACCCCATTGCAATGCCAAGATTTTAGAAGTCCATCAACAAGGCAATCAGATGCTCGTGATAACCGACCAAACCGTTTTTTTTACAGAAATGGGAGGTCAAGCTGGCGACGTTGGCAAGTTACTGATCAACGGAAAAGAATTTACAGTTGAGAAAGTCATCACGATCGGGACTGCGACCGCTCACTGCATGGATGCAAGCGCGCCGGCAGATTGGCCAATCGGTAGCATTGTGACCCTAAAAATCAATACGGATCGCCGTAAGGCGATCGAAATGCATCACAGTGCGACCCACTTATTGCACTGGGCCCTACACCAAGTGGTCTCACCTGACACCAGCCAGCAAGGATCAAGTGTCACTGCTGATCGCCTGCGCTTCGACTTCAACGCATCGGCACTCAGTGCTCAGCAAATCGACGAAATTGAAGCACAGGTTAATCGCTGTATCCACAACAAGGATGCCATCAATTGGGCAGAACTCGCCTACAGCGAAATTAGTCATCGCGCCGACATCATGCAATTTTTTGGCGACAAGTATGGCGAAACCGTACGTGTTGTCCAAATTGGAGGCCAAGATGAAAGACTCAATGGTTATTCCATGGAGCTCTGTGGAGGTACACATGTACGTAATACGGCTGAAATTGAACTATTTAAAATCAAGTCTGAATCGGCGATTGCCGCTGGTGTACGTCGTATAGAGGCTCTATGTGGGCAGGCTGCTAAAGACTACTTAGAAGCTCAAAAAGCCCTAGAATTGGCCGCGCGAAAAATCGCACTAGAAAGATTATCTAAAATCAACCAAGCACTTATAGAACTGGAAGCTGAGCGCTACTCAGTCCCTGAAGATGCGGATTCTGCAGCCATTAAAGAATGTGCGGTGATCGCTGACAAAGCACTGAAAAAATTGCAAGCTAGTCGGGCCAGCCAATTCGCAAAAACATTACTCTCGGAACAGGATCTCTCAAGTTCAATTGCCCTGTCAACTGAAGGCCCAGCTGCACTAATCAATGAGCTCATCAATCATTTAAAACAGCAAAATTATCAACAACACGCATGTTGTATCGTCGATGACGGTAATCAGCTGCTAATTGCAGCCTATTCCGGCAGCGCAACGGAACAGCACGCCGGCAAAACGGTGCAGGCATTGACGAAAGCATTTACAGGCAAAGGAGGTGGAAAAGCCAATTTTGCCCGTGGTTCCATCCCAGATCGCAAACTAAAGGACTCCGTATTGGCTGCCGCTAAAACGCTTACTAAGTAGCGGATGCAATCGAATGCTTCAAGCCGAACCAGAAGATAAATCTCAGTAGTTTTAGCAGGATAATTTCAGTACACTCTGCGTGCCCACAAAACAAACCCATACCCGACAGCTAAATAGTGGCACAAAATTGGCAGCATTTCGACCATCAATTAAGAGGTCCAATAGCGAAAGCGCTGGCAGCCGCTAAGCACAACGGAATCCTCCGCCGTGCAGCAACTCACTAGACCAATTTGGCCTTGAGGTCTTCTTTGGACGTCAACCCTACGAGTGTCTCAGCCACTGCTCCGTCTTTAAAAATTAAGATAGTTGGGATTGCCCGTATCGAATATTCATTCGCGATCGCACTATTGTTGTCGATATTAACCTTACAGATTTGCACTTGTTCTCCGATCTCCTGTGCAAGCTCTTCGAGTATGGGCGCTATTGCTTTGCACGGGCCACACCATGGGGCCCAAAAATCGACAAGCACGGTCTTGTCTGAATTTTTAATAGAATCAGCGAAGTTGGTTTGATCCAGCTCTAGGATTGAGTTCGACATAATAAGTAAAAGTTAAATCAATCGTTAGCGCAACGCTTGCAAGCTCAGATGTCAAGCAATCGATCCCGTTATCAGCCCTTCGATGCTAAAATTTTCGAAGTCACTCAATTAAATACCTGATGGATTCATTATGAAATATCGAAATTGCTGACAAACGATTCGGCAGGTCTAGATTTCACGCCATCAATTGAGCTAGCAGGACCCTAAAATGCTGCGAACAACAGCACCAACGCGTAGCTAGTCGCGCAACTTTCAACGCGGGATACTCAAATGTTTGTATGCAATGTAGCGGCGCCCCATAAAAATGTATTGCGCTTGTTTCGCTCTTTTTACTGATTGGTTGCGCGATGCACTGCATGGCTTCACTATCCGAGAAACACACCATGACATTATTTCAAGCCACTCTCGCCACTGCGTTGGTTTTACTCGCTACTGGCGGGCACCTTCTCTGGCACGGCGCACGTACTGAGCAACAGCTTAAAGCCTTCCCTCGCTCCAAAACGGCAGCCTACATTCTAATGGGCAGCGCGGCTAGCTGGTTTCTATATTTAGTCCTGCAACTGGGCCCTTCTGATTTTGGGCAGTACCGCACTCAACTCTTTGGAATCTTTTTAGTGACTGCGATTGGATCATTTTACTACGCCCCCGATTTTTTGGCGGTTCGTGGTTTAGCGGGTTTAACTCTACTCATCGCAGGCGTCTTATTAGATGCCGCCTACATGCAAGTGCCGCAATCCCGGCTCTTTTTGGTTAGCTTCGTCTACCTCTGCATCGTGCTGGCTATCATTCTGGGTGCGGCACCCTATAAGCTGCGAGACTTTTTCGATTGGCTCTATCGCAAGCCGCAGCGCAGTCGTCTACTGGGTCTTAGTATCGCCCTCTACGGAGTCTTGCTGGCACTAACGACACTATTTTATTAAACGCACGAAATGCCTCAAATACCCGTGAGCGGAAAACTCATCCTGATATCTGGCCCTGCTGGCAGTGGAAAAACCACTCTTTGCGACAAGATGATGCAGCACTATGGCGCCATCAAACGCGTCATTACCGCCACCACGCGCCCCCCCAGAAGCGGTGAACTAGACGGCATCGATTACTATTTTTTATCCCATAGCGAATTTGAAACCAAAATAGCTGAAGGGGCCTTCTACGAGTATGCTCGCGTTCATAAAAATTGGTATGGCACACTCAAGGAACCCGTCCAATCTCAACTTAAATCAGGCACAGATCTACTCTTGAATATAGATGTACAAGGAGCCGCTAGCTTTCGCCAAGAAGCCCAGCACGACTCGGAACTGGCAGAATGCATCCACAGTCTATTTATCCGTCCAGAAAACTTAGATGTCCTACAAACTCGGCTTGAAAAAAGGGGAACTGAAGATGCCGCCGCCATAGCGGGTCGCATGGACGTCGCTGCGCATGAAATTAAGCAAGCCACTCACTATGATCATTGTATTTTGACGGGGACGCCCGAGGCTGACTTTTCCGCCATTTGTCGCTTCTACGAGGCGATCAAGTCCGCTAACCAGCAAAAATAAAGACTCGCGAAACCGATTGAATGCCATGCAACAGCCTTTTTTAAGCACAGAATTTACCATTCCTTGGTCACAACTCACTGCAAGCGCCATTGAAGCCGACATCCCTCGCGCCATTGAAAGTGCCCAGGCTACAATACAGACAATCTGCGCGCTCAAAGATCAGAGCTCAGACACGCTCAACTATGAAAACACAATCGCTGCGCTCGATGAAGCACTCGAGCCCTTGAGCCATGCTTGGGGACTGGTCAACCACCTCGATTCCGTATGCAATGAGCCAAAATTGCGCAGCGTCTACAACAAATTACTGCCGACGGTCTCTGAATTCCAAGCCAGTATTCCGCTCAATACAGAGCTATGGACCGTCATCAAAACCTTTAGTGAAAGTGCTGCAGCAAGCACGCTGTCACCCAGTAAGCAAAGGTACTTGCAGGAAACTATCGCCGATTTTCGCGACCAAGGCGCTGACTTGGCTCCTGGTCAAAAATCCCGAGCCAAAGAGCTGTTAAGTCAACTGGCGCAAACCACCCAAAAGTATTCGGAAAACTGCTTGGATGCCTGCAATGCATGGGAGCTCACCATCACCGACGAAAGTCGACTGGCAGGACTACCGAAATCGGCAGTAGCAGCCGCCCGCGAGGCCGCGCTCAAACAGAGTTCTACCTCCAGCGATCAACCGGCATGGCGCTTCAACTTACAAGCTCCCTCCTTAATTGCGGTCCTCACGTACGCGCAGGACCCAGACTTGCGCAAGACCGTCTGGAAGGCCTACACAGCCATCGGCCGAGAAGCCCCTCACAGCAATCAAGCATTAGTCTTAGACATCCTTAACTTACGTCATGAATTGGCCCAGTTGCTCGGGCAATCACATTGGGCCAACCATGTGACTCAGCGAAGGATGGCGGGCTCGGGCGCGACTGCCCTAGCCTTTGGGACCGACCTACACGAGAAAATCCAGCAGGCGTTTAAGTTAGAGACCCTAGCCCTGCAAGCCTTCAAAGCCAGCAAGACGCACAGTGCTGAAAACCAGCCACTTGAGCCGTGGGAAGTCGCTTACTGGAGTGAGCAACAACGCCAAGCAGAGTACGCCTTTGACGAAGAGGCGCTTCGCCCCTACTTTGCCATCAATCGTGTTATCTCCGGCTTATTTCAACTAGTGGAAACGCTTTTCGGCTTGAAGATTCAAGAACGGAAGACCTGGCATCCAGATCAATCAGAAGCAAAAGGGAATGATCAAATTGAAGTCTGGCATTCAGATGTACAATACTACGAGGTTATTGACACGGACAGTCGAGAAATGATCGGTGCCTTCTTCGCTGATTGGCATCCGCGAGAATCCAAACGCGGCGGCGCTTGGATGAATTATTTGATCACAGGCAACCGCGATCCAAAACAAGCACGGAGTCCACACTTAGGACTTATTTGCGGCAATCTCACCCCAGGTATTGACGGCCAGCCAGCGTTGTTAACCCACCGTGAAGTCGAAACGATCTTCCATGAATTTGGACATCTGCTGCACCATATTTGCGGTGAAGTCGAAGTCAAAGCGCTCAATGGAGTCAACGTTGCATGGGACTTCGTAGAACTTCCCTCACAAATTATGGAAAACTGGTGCTGGGAACGCACCAGTCTGGACCTGTTTGCGCATCATTATGAAACAGGTGCTCTCATTCCAGAAGATCTATTCAAAAAAATGCTGGCTGCCCGCAATTACCGCAAAGCCAGTGCCACTATGCGCCAACTCTCATTTGGTAAAATGGACCTAGTCCTCCACAGCGATTGGCCCAACGCAAACGCGTCATCACTGGAGAGCTATATCAAAACACAGTTGCAAGGCTACCACCCCGAATACAAAACAGAAGCACCTTCCAACGTATTTAATTTCAGCCACCTCTTTAGTGGATCCGTAGCTTACTCAGCCGGATACTACAGCTACAAGTGGGCCGAGGTGCTCGATGCAGACGCCTTTACTCGCTTCCAAAAAGAAGGCATACTCAACCCAAATACTGGGCGCGCATTTAGAGACTGCATCCTCGCTCAAGGTAATTCTAAGCCCGCCATTGAACTCTTCAAAGACTTTATGCAACGGGTGCCAGAACCTGAGGCTCTCATGCGCAGAGACGGCATTATATAGAGATGCCGGACTGCTACGCCATCTACATATTTTCCGGGCGGCAAGTCCTTGCCTGAAAATACTCCGTCAAACCCGCTGTCTAGCGGGCTCTCGTCCCAAAATCATAAGCAGCATTTCGCTTCGCGAAATGGGGTGGCTAACGGGACTGCTACGCCATCTACGTATTTTCCGGGCGGCAAATCCTTGCCTGAAAATACTCCGTCAAACCCGCTATTTCGCGGGCTCTCGTCCCTAAAATCATAAGCAGCATTTCGCTTCGCGAAATGGGGTGGCTAACGGGACTCGAACCCGCGACCCCTGGTACCACAAACCAGTGCTCTAACCAACTGAGCTACAGCCACCATAAACTCTAATTGGTGTTCGGATCAATCCTGCTTGTCAAACATCCTTTTTTATATTTTTGAGTTTGGTGATTTGCCGTCATAGCATAATCCAATGCTCTTAAGTTTACTACAGCGCAGAATACTGCGATTTTGCTGACGATTTAGGCCTCAAGAACGCAAGCAATTCGGAAATCGCAACACAATGTGCGCCCTTGGCCATCGCCAAATCGTCTGCGGCTCGCCCATGCAACGCAAGTCCACATGCTAAAGCTGCCAGCGAATCGCTACCTGGCTGCGCTAAGTTCCCGGCAATCAAACCGGCCAACAAATCTCCACTACCGCCACGCGCTAATACCGGACCACCAAAAGGACTGTACACAAGCTGCTCACCGTTAGAAAAGCAAGTTTGGGCGGATTTGAGTACCGTCACGCATCCCGTTTTTTTGGAAAACTGGTGGAGCTTTTCAGCTGACGAATCCAGTGCATCGGATTGTAAAAGTCGTCGATACTCACCCAAATGAGGTGTCAGAATCACAGTTGCAGAACCTTTTGCCAAAGAGCGCAACTTGAGTGCAGGAATAATTTCGGGCTGTAGTGCGTCTGCATCCAGTAATAAGGGAAGCGCTGACTGTTGAACCAAACCTTGTACCAGTTCTAAAGTATCGGAGCCACTCCCCATACCGGGTCCACAGACACAGGCTGTGAAACATCCGTTCTGCTCCTGCAGCAAGTCTAATGCCCTGCCCGACAACTGTCCGCGAGCTGTCTCAGCTCCTGCAAGCCACATCGCCTCGGGCGCAGCCAATGCCACTTGAGGCAAAAGTGATTGTGGGGCGAGGACTGTGACGCGCCCCACTCCAGAGCGAATAGCGGCTTGTACACAAAGTATCATCGCACCTGGCATCTGCCTAGAACCCGCAACGATCAGTAAGTGTCCAAATGATCGTTTGTCACACAGAGTGGGACGTAGTCGACGCATGCCCTCCAGCGCTCTGGCATTCAGCACAAAGCTATTTTGAGATGGCTCTGCTTGCATATGATCAAAAAAGCCTAAATCCAAATAGCGCACACGCCCCCATCTGCCACTTCCATCAAATAGTGGCTTTTTCACAATCCCAGTCGCGTACACAAAATCAGCCTTAAATACTGGCGCATCGGCGACAGGCGACGAGGAAAGGCCTGTCGGTAGATCAACAGCCGCTCGCAATACAATTTGGCGGGAAGCATTCACCATCTGAATCACCTCAACCAAATCACGACTCAGCGGCGGTCTAAAATTAAAGCCAACAAACCCATCAATGCAAAGCCATTGTCTAGGCTTGCTCAAAAGGTACTCCAGGCGGGCCAGAAAATCATTTGACTCCGAAATATAATAAAACTCCGCATTCGGTAAACGGGCTTGCACGTACTCTAAAGCTCGTCGCGTATTGGGACGCATTTGCTCAGGTCTGTGACTCATACACATCACCCATCCAAGCTCAGGGGCCAATTCCACGAGCTTGGCACATGCTAAAAGCGCATCCCCCCCATTATGTCCTTTCCCGACTAGTACAATACCATTTAAGTCTGATAATGGAGTGCCCAACTCCTGGCAATCCTGCGCAATATGCTCTGCTAACTGGCAGCCCGCCATCTGCATAACCGTCCACACATGCTGCTGGCTTTTGAAAAAGCTTCGCTCGAATTGGGCCGCTTCCTCGCAAGTCAAAATGGGGTCAGCATACGCAAGCTGGCTCATCGACTAAGGCAGCATTAAAGCTTTCATTTTACGAACTGCGGCATCAACCCCAACAAACAGCGCCTGACTGACTATGGTGTGCCCGATATTCAATTCATGCAAATGAGGCAATTGCACAATTTCACGAATATTGGTGTAGTTAATACCATGCCCCGCATTGACAACTAAATCCTTGGAATGCGCATATTCCGCAGCCTTTCGCAGGTCCGCGAACGCCTGCTTTCGTCCAGCTCCGTAATAAGCATTGGCATAGGCACCCGTATGCAACTCAATCCACGGACTCCCCAATTGTGCCGATCGCTCTATCTGCCGACTGTCCGGATCAATAAATAAGCTCGTTACGATCTCAGCTGCTCGCATCGCGTTTACCACTTCGGCCACTCGCGCAGACTGCCCCACAACATCCAAGCCACCCTCCGTGGTGATTTCTTCACGACTTTCTGGGACTAAACAAACCGAGTCTGGCTTTACCTTTAGGGCAATTTCTACCATTTCCGGCGTACAGGCCATCTCGAAGTTGAGCCGTGTTTTGATCTGCGCTCGCACACGCAGCAAATCGGACATTTGAATGTGACGCCGATCCTCGCGTAGATGAATTGTAATTCCATCCGCACCTGCTCGTTCGCAAGCGAGCGCGAACTCCACTGGGTCAGGCTCCACTTCATGACCATAATCCCGCGAATGAGCACGGTAACGAGCCTGCCGCAAGGTCGCACAGTGGTCGACATTGACACCTAATAAAATAGACTGACCATTATTCTGCATAGATTGTATATCTATAACAAAACGCACATAGCTGTCCAATGCGATTTTTAATTAAAGGGCACCTCTGGAAACCTCCCATGTGCCCACAATAAAGATCGATAAAAAATCACTCCCACTCGATAGTACTGGGCGGCTTTGAGCTGATATCCAATACGACACGATTACAGCCGGAGACTTCGTTGATAATTCTGGAAGAAACCGTTCTCAAAACCTCGTAAGGAACCCGCGCCCAATCGGCTGTCATGGCGTCGACACTCTCAACGATCCGCAAGGCAATTACATTTTCATAGGTGCGCTCATCACCCATCACACCAACCGTTTTCACCGGTAAGAACACACAAAACGATTGCCAGACCTTGTAATACAAATCGCTGGCCATCATTTCCTCCTGAAGTATCGCATCGGCAGCACGTAGAACTTTTAAATCCTCCTCACAAACCGGCCCCATTACGCGCACACCCAGCCCTGGACCCGGGAAGGGTTGCCGCCACACCACCTCCTTAGGAAGGCCCAACTCTGTCCCCAATGCGCGCACCTCGTCCTTAAATAGTTCACGCAAGGGCTCCAGTAGGGACAATTTCATATTTTCCGGCAGGCCACCCACATTATGATGACTTTTAATCAGCGCAGCTGGGTTGCCATCAATTGCCACCGACTCGATCACATCCGGATACAGTGTCCCCTGAGCCAAGAAAGCATAGTCACCCGCTGACTTCAAAGTATTCACTTGCTCGTCAAAAACTTCGACAAATGTATTGCCAATAATTTTCCGCTTCTGCTCTGGGTCGGAGACTCCGCTCAAACGCGATAAAAACAAATCTGCGGCATCCGCTACTCGCAAGTCTAAGTCAAAATGATCCCCATACAAGCGCTCGACCTGTGTGCGTTCGTTCTGTCGCAAAAGCCCATTATCCACAAAAACGCAGGTCAACTGGCGGCCAATCGCCTTATGAATGAGCGCGGCAGCGACTGAAGAGTCCACCCCGCCACTCAGCCCGAGGATGACGCGTTTATCCCCTACTTGTGCCTGAATATTAGCGACGGCCGCCTCAATATAATTCGCCATCGACCAATCTGCAGAACACGCACAAATTTTTAGCAAAAAATTCTCTAAAATCTGCATCCCACCTTCTGAGTGCGCGACTTCCGGGTGAAATTGCATCCCATAGAATTGGCGCTCGGCGTCTTGGATGGTGGCATAGGGAGAGTTTTCAGTCGATGCAATCGCCTCAAAGCCCGGTGGCAATTGCTCCAATCGATCCCCATGCGAATTCCACACGCGCAGTTGAGCTGGTAAGCCTTCGAACAATGCCCCGTGTTGCTGGACGCTCAATGTCCCGTGCCCAAACTCTCGATGACTGCTTTTGGCGACAACGCCCCCCAGCATATGCGCCATTAATTGCTCCCCATAACAGATTCCCAGAATGGGAACGCCGAGCTTAAAGACCTCAGCATCCGGCCGCGGAGAACCGGGCACCAATACCGATGCCGGCCCGCCCGATAAAATAACGCCTTTTACACCAGCCTGCTTGAGCTCCGTAGCTGGCGTATTGTAGGGAAATATTTTAGACAATACGCGCGCTTCGCGAATGCGTCGCGCAATCACTTGCGTGTACTGAGAACCAAAATCTAAAACCGCTATAAAATCAGACATAATTATATAAAATCGACTAAAACTTAAGCCGAAGATTGTTAAAGCCGCACTTGGGGCAATTGCATTTTTCAGAATTTTTCTGCGAACTATAGGTCAGTGAGCACTTCACACAATGATAGACGTAACACCGACTCCGATCTGCGTGCCGTCGCTGAACACGAACTTCGTAATAAAACCACAGCGCATAGAGGCTGCCGATGGTACAGCTCATGCCAAGTACGACAAACAACTCTAAACTGATAGCAATCACAGCACAATGAATAGTATATACAAAAACGAATGACCACAGAACGTAAATGATGCAGGCTTGTAAATGCCTAAGTGATGTGAAGCCAGCTAAAACCTCATGCTTCAGTAATGCGATACATCATTTTTCTTTCAATAGGCTACAATTGATGGCTCGACTCAAGACGAAACCCACCGAGCGCTGCCGCCAGCACTCCACAACGCTTCGAGCATGTTAATGTAAGCCACTTTTTTTGATTTTTACGATGCCAGCCAGGATCTCATGGCATCGCTCATTATGGAGACTCGGTCTGAGTGCAGCAAACTCGACCGCAAACAGTCAGCAAAAAAACCTTTGTTGGCACAGATAAATCGTCTGCCTAGACGAAAGGCCCTCAAGCGCATCATAAAAATTTCAAACTTTATACTTGATTCATGGAGCACTGCTTGCAAGTTTCCATGTTTTGAATTTTTGGACGGCTAGCTCAGTTGGTTAGAGCACCTCGTTTACACCGAGGGGGTCGTGGGTTCGAATCCCTCGCCGTCTACCATTTTGATTTAGCGTCCTGAATGGACTGATTCCCTGATTAACATGCGTCACATTATATCCATTCTTGTCGAAAACAAATTTGGTGCGCTAGCCCGTATAGCGGGCATGTTTAGTGGCCGCGGTTTTAACATTGAGACTTTGAACGTCGGACCGATGGTGGATCATAAATTGTCCCGCATCACGGCCACCATCCTTGGAGATAGTGATTCACTCGAACAAGCCATCCGACAGGTCGAAAAACTCATCAATGTCATCGAGGTCACTCAATATTCCAGTGAACAAGCGACGGAGCGTGAACTGATCATGCTTCGGATAGAAGCCGATGTCTCTGTTCGCTCCGAAATCATGCAAATATGTGACATTTTTCGGGCCAAGATTATTGATGTCTCTCCTCAGTCGCTCAACATTGAGATGACGGGGAACGCCAACAAAGTGAATCGCTTTTTGAGCTTGATCAAACCTTATTCTATTATCGAGATGGCCCGTACCGGGAATTTGGCCCTCAAACGCGGCTAAACTCAATCGCAACAATTTTTATCACTAACCTAGGGGCAAATTGTGCCCTCAACAAATACTGAATACTATGCCTGCACACGTCTACACCGATAAGGATGCTGACCTAACTCTTCTTGCAAACAAGACTCTCGCCATCATTGGCTACGGGTCACAAGGCCATGCGCATGCCCAAAATCTTAAAGATAGCGGCTGCAATGTCATCATTGGTCTATATGCTGGTAGTAAGTCAATTGAAGTTGCCAAATCTCAAGGCTTTGAAGTTTATGAGACCGAGGAAGCCGTGCAAAAGGCGGATGTTATCATGTTGGCCGTTCCCGACATGCGCCAAGCTGAGATTTACGAAAGCGCAATCCGACCAAATTTGACAGCAGGTAAAACTTTGGCTTTTACTCATGGATTAGCCATTCACTTTAAACTCATCGAAGCGCCAGAAGATATTGACGTCATCATGGTGGCTCCCAAGGGTCCTGGTCATGTCGTTCGTAGCCAATACGTGGAAGGTAAAGGCGTCCCGGCACTCATCGCCATCAAGGAAGGCGCATCAGAGCAAGCGCACGGCATTGCTTTGGCATGGGCCAAAGGTGTTGGGGGTACCCGAGCCGGGGTCATTGAGACCAGCTTTAAAGAAGAATGCGAAACCGACCTCTTCGGTGAACAGGCAGTCTTGTGTGGAGGCGCGAGTGCTCTGGTTAAAGCAGGCTTCGAAACTTTGGTTGAAGCTGGCTACCAACCCGAGATGGCCTACTTCGAGTGCTTACATGAGCTCAAGTTAATCGTCGACTTGATGGTCGAGTCCGGAATTTCCGGCATGCGCTTTTCGATCTCGGAAACTGCTGAGTGGGGTGACTACATTAGCGGTCCTCGCGTCATCAACGATTCTTCAAAGCAAGCCATGCGCGAAATTTTGAAAGAAATCCAAAATGGAAAATTTACTCAGGATTGGGTCAATGAGTACAAAAGTGGACTTCCGAAGTACAAGCAATTTATCGAGGAGGGACAAAAGCACGAAATCGAGCAGACCGGCGAGCGGTTGCGTTCACTCATGCCATGGGTGAAAAAGAAAAACTTAGGCGGTGCGCAAGCAGCCTACAACTAAATCGAGCTGATAGCTTTTAGGATCGTGGGCCGACAGCCATGCTGTCGGCCCACTTTTTTATTGAAATAGAGAAGCACATTTAGATTTTTGCTTGCCCCAAAGTTCACTAGAAAGTGTTCTAATAGACGAAGTCATCCGCCGAACATGCCGATAAAAATTGCCACGCGTAAAAGTCCGCTAGCGCTGCGACAAACCGAGCTTGTTGAACTTTGGCTACGAGAACATTTGCCGATTTCGCAATCCACCGAACAAATCCGCTTAGAAACGGAAGTCGATAAACGTTTAGCCTGGTCTTTAGAAAAAAGGGGCGGCATCGGACTGTTCACCAAGGAGCTGGAAGCCGCTCTGCTTGCAAATGAAGTCGACCTAGCCGTACACAGTGCCAAAGATTTGCCGACTCAATTTTCTCAGCAACTGGAGATTGCAGGCTATCTCCCCCGAGCAGTGGCCAACGATGTTCTCATTCACACTGGAATGGATCACCAGCCCGCACAGATTGGCACGAGTAGTCCGCGGCGCAGAGCGCAGATCGAACGGCTTTATCCAAATTGTAACTGCCAAGCTATTCGCGGGAATGTACAAACCCGACTAGAGAAACTGGCCCAGCCAGACAACCAGCTCTCTGCCACCCTACTGGCTGCTGCTGGTCTGGAGCGTCTCGGCATTGCACACTATAAAAATTTGCAGTTTAAAGAATTAAGCTTTGAGCAAATGGTTCCTGCTCCTGGACAGGGTGCAATCGCCATCCAATGTCGCACAGAATCCGTAGACAAATTTGCCCACCTATTTTGCGAAACAACTCGCTTGGCTGTTACCTTAGAGCGGGCATTTCTTCACCGGCTCGGGGGCGGTTGCCAAACACCGGTTGGCGCCCACTATGCAGCAGATTGCTTTTATATTTTTCATCCAAAAACGGGACTTATCGTCCACCAACAAAAACTGAATTGCATTGACGAAATTGAGGACTATCTAAGCCCACTCTTTGAGAAATTCACATTTTCTGAAAGCTTAAATTAGCTTGTATTGCGAGCATCCATGACTGTTAAAAATAAAAAATTGGGCTGTGTTTACTTAATCGGAGCAGGTCCAGGTGATCCGGGTCTGATTACCGTTCACGCATCCGAAAAAATTAAGCAGGCAGACGTGCTCGTTTACGACTATTTAGCCAACGATGCTTTTTTGAGCTGGGCACATCCATCTGCTGAAAAAATCTATGTCGGCAAAATGTCAGGCAGGCACAGCCTACCGCAAGCCGACATTCAAAAGGTGCTGATCCAAAAAGCTCGTGCGGGTAAGAAAGTTGTTCGGCTTAAAGGAGGCGATCCCTTCATATTTGGACGGGGGGGCGAAGAAGTGAACGAATTGGTGGCCGCTGAAATCCCCTTCGAAGTCATCCCGGGAGTCACCGCAGCACTGGCTGCCGCTGCCTACGCCGGCATTCCTCTATCTCATCGAGACCACAGCTCCGCAATCACTTTTCTGACTGGCCACGAGAATCCAGAAAAACAAAGCTTAAGTCTCCAATTCGCAGATTATGCGAAAACCGATGGGACGCTCTGCATTTATATGGGCATTGGCCAATTAGCCCGAATTGTAAAAGAGTTGATCGCAGGCGGCATGTCGCCCAATATGCCTGTAGCTATTATTGAATGGGCTACGCTCCCCCAACAACGTTCTTGCTACGCGACCCTAGACACCATAGTTGACACACAACAGGCTATGGGAATTCGAGCACCTGCTATCGTTATTATCGGGGCAGTGGTAGCAGAGCGCGTGCGGCACAATTGGTTTGAAAGCAAAGCACTTTTTGGCAAACGAATCGTTGTCACGCGTGCGCGTGAACAAGCCGGCGCGCTAACAAAGTTGCTGAGTGAGCAAGGAGCGACTGTCATCGAATTACCTTTTATCAAAGTGGAACCCGACTTTGATCCTGTGACGCTCAGTGAGATTTTGGCTGGCATTGCAGTCTACGAATGGATCATTTTCACCAGCGCCAATGGCGTGAAACAGTTCTTCGACTTGTTCTACCGTGCATTTGACGACATCCGTTGCTTGGGGCCGATGCGAATTGCTGCCGTCGGTGCTGCGACTGCCAAAGCCATTCAAGCCCATAAATTGAAGGTAGACTTCATACCCAAAAGAGCCAACGCTGACGCGCTCGCAGATGAACTGATTGCAAGCGAAGGACTTGAAAGTCTGCAAATATTAGTGGTAACAGGCAATCAAAACCGCAAGTCCCTGATCCAAAAACTCGAACAGCAAGGGCGAGCCATCGTCGATACCCTACCGCTGTACAAAACCAGCCAAGCGGATTTGAGTCAATCAGAGGCAGCTGCTAGCTATCGGGAAAAAGGTGCAGACGCCGTCTTGTTCACCAGCACATCGACTGTAAATTCTTTCGTTGAGCAACAAGCCGCTCTCAAACTAGAGGCCGGAGCACGGCAGCCAATCTTTGGAAGCATCGGATCCCTCACATCGCAAAGCTTACGGGAGCATAATTTACCGATTGCATTTGAAGCAGAAAAAGCCAACCTGCAATCATTCGTCACCAGTACGATTGCTGCGCTCAGCGAATAATAATTGTAGGCAATCTAGCATCGAAGCCCTTAATATTATGTCTAAGATTAAAATAGAAACCACCCAAGGAAGCATCGAATTTGAACTTTTCGAGGACGTTGCCCCGCTCGCCTGTGAGAATTTCACTACCCACATTAAAAATGGGTACTACGATGGAGTCCTTTTTCACCGTATCATCGCTGATTTCATGATTCAAGGCGGTGATCCAACAGGCTCTGGTCGCGGAGGTGAATCCATTTGGGGCAAGCCATTTAAAGACGAGTGTGTTTCCACCCACACTTTTAATCGACCGGGCTTACTCGCCATGGCCAACGCAGGCCCAGGGACCAATGGAAGCCAATTTTTCATCACCACGGCAGCGACTCCTTGGCTTAACATGAAGCACACCATTTTTGGAGAAGTCGTTGCCGGTATGGAGGCGGTAAAATCACTGGAATCGGTCCAGAAGGGTCCCGGCGATCGCCCGGTTGAGGATCAAAAAATCATCCGTGGCGAAGCGATCGAAGCATCCTAGCCCACAATGAGTGCGCCGAGAAAAAGCAGCCTACTTTCGCACAGCATGAATGGACTCGCAGCTAGTCAACGTGCTGCCTTTACTTTGATTGAAATGCTCATCGTGATCGGCTTAATTGCCGCCATCATGAGCATTGTGGTGGTCAACTTTGGGGGGACCTCTGAACAAGCCAAATTTCAACTAGTGGAAACTTTTGTTGAAAGCGCGGTCGCTGTACCACTGGAATCATACAAAAGCGCTCACGGACAGTATCCTAGTACCTCACAAGGCTTGCAAAGTTTACTGCAACCGCTACCACGCTCCCAACAAGCGCCACTCAAGAAGTTAGCAGCAGATCCTTGGGGTGCGCCTTACCAGTATCGATATCCTGGACAAAAAAATCGTGGCAGTTATGACATCTGGTCGATTGGACCCGATGGACAGAGCAATACGGCCGATGATGTCGGCAATTGGTAGTCGTATAGTTTCAGTCGAGCATTTATGCAGCAGCGCAGCCAGTATCAAGCAGCCTTCAGTTTGATTGAGCTACTGTGTGTGATTGCACTGATCACGGCAGTGAGCGCCTGGGCTCTGGTCAACACCACCCAACTCGGATCCAACTTTACCCAGCTTAGCTACGAAGAAATTTTTAGAAATGCCGTCAAAGAGGCGCGCCACATGGCACGGACGCAGAATAGCTGGATAGAACTTCATTGGAATGAAAAATCCCAAAAATTTGTATTCGAACACCGTGAGCGTAATTTTGAAATTCCTGCAGAAACGATCGGGCTCGACCGACTCAGAGCTAACAGTCCAATCAAAGTCAGCCTGCTGATTCAATTGGCCAACACAGAATTTGCAAGCACTGCGCCCCCAGAGCAGGCCGTCACCAAGCTTCGCTTCTATCCCAGCGGCTTAAGTAGTCGAGCTCGGGTGCGCTGGCAACAAAGCGATCAGACAAAGCATCCACTTCAAGAATTTAGCCTCGATGCCTTTTCAAGTGGCCCAATTCCGCAGAATGTTCCCAAGGGATGACCATGCAGTCCTCAAGATTTCTTCATCATTCTGGCTTCACACTCCTAGAAGTGCTATTAGCCACCGCACTTTTTGCAGTATCGAGTACGGCCCTAGTTCAAGTCGTGTTGAATACACTCAGCGCTGTGAATGCACAAGCTACATGGTCGAGTGATGCGGTTGATCAAGCCTTTGTGATCGATCAAATTGCGGCAATTGACGATCGTGATCGCTTCGAAGCAGGCGGGACTCTGACCAGCCCATCAGGCCAAGTTGTCCACTGGTCTACTCGCAATGAGCCCACTGACATCATTGACTTGCATGCAGTCGAAGTCCGACTAGAATGGCAACCTTTCGAACAGCGCCCTGCTCGTGAGCTTCTGCAAAAACACTATTGGTACCGTCCTTGGCTAAGCGAACCCAGCGAACGCGCCGCTCGTATAGCAGCAAAAAAAATTGAGCTCGCATTACCATGAAGTTCAGCATAGCGCGAATAATCGAATGCCCTAACACCAAAGCGGCTAAGTACGCCTTCACTTTAATCGAACTCCTCATCGTCATGAGCCTAGCAGGCTTGTTAATCCTAGCGGCGGTCCACTTGCTCATCAACTTTACTTTGCTGCGCTCGCAATCGATCGGCGAAAGTCATTTCGAGAGCCATGCCTACAATTTGAGACGCTTTTTGGATGCGGGGCTTGCGGGCAAAGAAAGCGAATTCATTACGGCAAACCAATTATCCGAAACATCGGAACAAGATCAGCAAACTATACGGCGTTTCTTTATAAATGATTCTTTTGATAGCAGTAGCTCCGATCAAAAGGCCCTTCAATTTCAACTTGATACGAGCCTGTCTTTGATGCGAGCATCCGCATCAAGTCGTATGAAGACAGATGTGCAACTGCGACTGATAGAGGACCAAGGCCTCTATCTCATTTGGCAAGATAGCTCCAGTCAATCGATCATCGATCACTCTAAGATCCAATCCTTTTTGCTCTCTCCCTGGGTGCGAGCCATACGCTATGGCTATTATGAATCCGAAACCGATACATGGGAGTATGTAGAAGCCATTCCAGAATCCGAACTCAGTCCTTTAAGCCAAAGTAAAGTACTCTATAGTGTTCTCCTTGATTTTGAACACCCTCAAACTTCGAAAAAACTCAGCTTGCCAATTTACCTCAGCGCGCAAGTTGCTAGCAGCCCTTAAAAATGTCGCCTAATCCTAGCCCACCAGATTCAAATAAGGGAGCGATTCTCATCTTACTGCTCGGCCTATTATTTGCGAGTGCTCTGATGGTGACTACCTTTGTGCAGACTGCGCTTAATGAGCTTCGTTTTTCGAATCAAAACTTAGCGGATGAGCTGCTGCGACCACAGGCGGAATCTGTATTACAAGTTGTACTGGCCAGTTTAAATGAATACCATGCCAGCAAGCAGCCTATTTACTGCGTGACGGAGGCCTTACTTAAGGCTTGCGATCATCCCAGCCTTCAATTTCCAGAAACTCTAAAGATTGAAGTGAGCATCGAAGATTGTGCCGCCAAAATTGGGCTGAGCACACTGCAAAGCCGTGCGCAATGGGAAGCCTTACTGGAACCGCTAGAAATGTCTCATTTTGAAACCTCGAACTTGATCGATGCCACGCTTGATTGGATCGATAGCGATGATCTCGAGCGCCCCTATGGAGCGGAAAAAGCCTATTATGAAAGCCTTGACCAAACACTGTTTCCACCAAATCAAGCCATCAAACGGCTGCAAGAATTTGATTTTATTAAGGGCTTTGAACTTGAATCTGAAATTTCAGCGACCAGCAAGACCACACTCTTTGAACTGCTATTCAAGACCCTGAGTCCCTATCACTCATCGCCCCCGAACCTTAATACAGCCGATAAAGCTGTACTGGATTACATCACTGGGGATGCCGGCAACAGTCTTGCCATCATCGATTACCGCAATGGACCCGATGGTGTACCCACAACAGCCGACGACCGCGTTTTTGAAAGTACAGATCAAGTTCTTCGTTTTGGGATCCAAGCCCAACAGCCCTACAGCTTACGGAGCGGTCCCTTCATTGTACGCATTCGAATTCGGGATGCTGTGCGTAGCTTTTCGCTGGCAGCATTCTTATCCACCCATAAAACTTCTGAGCATGCAATGCTCAGCATTGAACACAGCTCCGAATATTTACAATTTTAGCATAGCCTTTACGACAAAAAAAGACATGAGTCGAACGCTCTCCAATTGAATGATGGAAGTAAAAGAACCTACAAGCGATCCTCGTCCTCGAAACATGCAATCATCGACTGCAGAGGTACTTTGGCTGCCGAGTTATCAGTTTGTAGCCACTCGCGTTGACTGTCCTAAATCTTTATCGGATGCGGAGTGTACTTCCCTCATGGAATTAGCGCTTGAGTCCCACAGTCCTTTCCCCATTGAGCAAATTTTTTGGGGGTATTATCGAGCCCCTTCTTCGCAGCAAGCGCTCCTGTACATGGGGCTCAAGGATCAATTTTCCGCCAGTGAATCCGCCATTCAAGACGCTCACTATGTGTATCCCGCATTCTTGGCGGGACTGTCGACAACCAACGAACGAGATGGCATCCAAATCTTTGCGGATAGTGAAGGACTGAGCGCTCTATGGCTCGAAGCCAACACGCCCGTTCCGAAAAAAGTCTTTAGTCGTAGCTGGGCTGCATTCGGCGAAAAAAATTCACTACCACAAGATCGCGACGCACTGCTCAGAATCGTCGGCAACTGGGCCCGAGAACTCAACTCAGATCCAGATATACCCGTAATCGAAACCTTTATCCAACTATCTACACTTCAGCTCCTATCCAATTCTTGCCTCGAATTGTCTCAAGAGCGTCTATATTGGCAAGACGGAACCCAAAGCGAAACTACTGTTCATACGCTTACAGGCGACGCACTCTATGCCTGCGATGTTCGAGATACACGACAAATCCAAAAGCTCAAAGCCAATGCACTCACAAGTTATCGACTTTGGCGCGCGCTCCAATGCAGTGGTATCTTGGCTTTGGCGATGAGCTTAATCGCCCTGGCATTATTTCTGGGGATGCACTTACTTGAAAGGCAACAAACCGAAATAAGAGCAGCTGCAACCGCGGTTGAGAAAGTCCAGCAAAAAGAGGCCTTACTCGCAAGTTTGGATTTATTTTCCGTTGCAGCCTTACAACCTTTTGAGGCCCTTGAGCGGATGAACCAAATACGTCCCGACGCACTTTACTTCACCAGCCTACAAGCCGGTGCTAATCGCCAAACAGAGCGCGAAAAATTCTTCATAAAACTCAAAGCTGTTGCGAGCAGCGCCGCGCAAGCAGACAAATTTAGCATGCAATTGCAAGCAGACCCATTTTTTAGTGAAGTGCGCTTGTCTAAACTCCGCTCTAAAACCAAACGCACAGACTTCGAACTTGAAGTCCAGATGCCGGCAAATAGCCAATTAAAAACACTCTAGCCATATGCCCCGATTCAAAATGCAATTTCTGGCAGATCTCTACGCTCGTTTTTCACTACGAGAAAAACGACTACTGACGCTTTTTGTGTGGGTCATCCTAGTCCTCCTCGGAATAGAATTGGTCAAGTCAAGTAAACAACAGCTGCAAGCCTGGTCCAAAAATCGCACCCAGCAAACGCTACAAGCAATGATCCTAGAACGAGAGGCAAACTACGACCTCAGACTTGCCGCCATTCAAGAGCGCTTCAACCCTCAATTGACGCTCAACGAAAGTGAGTTGCGCAACCGCATCGAATCCATTTGTCTAGCAATGAATCTTAGCTATCAAATTGAAAGTCGCCTGCCTCAAAAAGAGGGAAGCTTTTCACTACACGAAGTTTTGCTCAACTTAAATAAAATCAATATGGAAGCTCTATTGGCTTTTCATCAAGAAACGCTCAAATCCAGTCCTTACATGCGCTTAGATGCCATGAACCTAGTCCCAATACGTGGAAATGAAAGCCAACTCAATGCTCGTTTCACCTTTAAAAGCTTTGAAATGGCTGCAGAAAATGCACAATTTACAGCACGTCCTTAATGTACTCAGCATGACCATTCGCCCTATAGCCAGCTTCTTCTTGAAAATTCTGCGGCGTCAGCTCCTCTGGTGCCTAGCTTTCGCTACCCTCGAATCGACAGCTCAAGTTGCGAGGCCGTCGACAACAGCTGAAGAAACGATTGAGGCCATTGTGATTGCTGCCATGCCGGCTTCCGGGGTGATTGACTTGCTAGCAAAATTAAGCGGAAAAACCATCCTACGAGCGCAAGCGGTGCCAGAAATTAAGCTCAGCTTAAATTTAAATCAAGTCACCCGTAAAGCGGATGCTATTCGAGCAATCGAGAGTTTGTTATTTTTAAATGGAATTGCGACCGTCCCGATGGGCGAGCAATTTATTAAAGTACTGCCTATAGCGAGCCTTAAGGGACATGCCCAATCCATCATTCAGGATACCGCCCTCCAGGATTTGCCCGATTCGGAGCAAAATTATGTCCGAATTTTTAATCTCAGTTACCTCACCTCGCAAGAGGCTCTGAAGCTGATCACACCATTTGTCAGCCCCAGCGGTCAAATTTTGGAACTCGGAAAATCCAATGCACTGTATGTGAACGATACGCTCTCGAACTTGAAGCGCATTGAACTCTTATTGAAAAAAAGCGATCAAGCACTCGATCTGACTCAAAAGGTTAAATTCGTTGCACTCCAACACATCGCAGCGACGACTTTACTCAAACAATTGAATCGTATCAAAGACGGCCCCCTGAAAGCGGCGATTGGAAGTGGGACTACCTTTGAAGCCGACGAGCGCAGTAATCAAATACTCGTTTTTTCGCACCACCAAAATCTACCCAGCATCCTTTCTCTCATTAAACAAATGGATGTTGATGTGGCCCCAACCACCCGCAGTGAATTGATCAGTATCGATCACGCTGTCGCCACTGAAGTTGCCAGCCTAATTCAATCTATTATTAGCGAGCAACAATCAAAACAAGATAAGGATTCAGCGCAGTCCCTGGCATCCAACAAGGAAGCGAATACCGAGAGTCCGGAAGCGCTTTCTAAGAACCGACAAAACAAAATGGTGCCCGCCCCGGTACTGCAGCCGCCAACTCCAAGCGATACCCCGGCCAGTGATCTCTTTAGCCCCTTTGCCACCATTGTTTCGGACGAACGTAGTAATGCCATCATTGCCTATGGAACTGAATACGACATCCAGCAAATCCGTTATTTGGTCGATCAAATTGACATTCCGCTTCCATTAGTCCAAATCGATGTCGTTATTACGGAGGTCACCCTTAGCCACGATCAGGCACGCGGCATCGATGCTTTCAATCTCAGTTTGAACCCAGAGGGACTGCTAGATACCCTGGGTAAATACGATTACGGGATCGGCACCACCTCTGGCTCGAACCTGAGTCCTCCGCTCAGTTTGGAAGGATCGCTATCAGACTTCTCGCTCAATTTAATTTTTGATACCGCACGCAGAAATAGCGATGTGCGGGTACTACAAGCGCCTTCCATCACTGTCTCACACAACGCTGAAGGAGAGATTAATATTGGTGAGCGCCGACCAATCATCACATCCAGCACCTCCGACATAACAGATACCAGCAATGTGCGAAGCCAAGTATCCTATGAACAAGTGGGCATTGATTTAGCCGTTACCCCCTTAATCGGGAAAAATGGCGCCATTCAACTCAAAATCAGCCAAGAAATTAGTAGCGTAACCGGTACCGTTGAAATTGATGGCAACGATCAACCCATCATTGGCAATCGCGTGGCCAACTCAGAAGTGTCTGTGAATAACAACGAAACCATTGTCTTAGGGGGACTGCAGGAGGAATCGGAAACCAAGACTCAATCTCGCATAGCATTCTTTGGGCGCATTCCCCTACTCGGGGAATTGCTGGAAGGACGCTCGACGGAAGACGAACGCCGAGAAATCATCATCTTCATCAAACCCAAAATTCTAAATCTAGCTGAACTTCAGTCATCTTCGGCTGAAACGATTATCCAAAATAGTCAACAAAGTGAAAAGTTACAAAATTATTTTGAGAAGCGACGATTCCAACTACAGGACAGCCTTAAAATAGGCCATGACTCAGACGACAAGCATTTTGATGATTAAACAAGGCAATTCGCCTAACGAGAGACTTTCCGAGACACCCTAAATAAAGACGCTCACGAATATTGTTACCATCATCGCACTGAAATCCATGCCATCGATTCATATTCAATACCTGAAGTGCCTAAAACTTCTTGCCGCTGGCATGGCGAGCAGTTTTTTGCAGGCGACAAGCGATCGCTCTTTGGTCAATCGCTCGCCATTTTTACCGCCCAATAATCCATCCGCCGTGGTTAAACCGAGTGCTGAAGCTAAGTCAGCACGCTTTCCCGAGCTGCAATTCGTAGGCTTTTCGGGCTCGGCGCCCGATTGGTCCTTTGCGCTATTTTTTAATCCCCAAAATCAAGTTAAATGGCTCAGCTTAGGTGCGGAATTTGCAGAAGTTAAGCTTGTGAAATTTGATTCGATTGTGCCTAGCATAACGGTAGAGCATGCAGGCCAAACAAAAACCATCAAAATGGCTCAAAGTGCACCGCCGTTAACCCAGGCCCCATCGGGCCTACCACGGAACCCCAACCACAATCAGGCCGCCGCGATCACACTCCCCGGGCAAAAAGCGTCCAAGACTGCCAGCAAACAGATCCCGCGCCGCCGGATTATTTTGCCGAAAAAAAACAATCCATAAGATTCCATGGATCCGCTCAACTTATTCCAGGAAGATCTACCAAATGATCTAGCACAGTCCCTGCGCACGATGCCACGTAGGGAGCGGCTCACTAAATTGGCGCAGGAACTCGAAACAGCTGAAGATACAATCCTGCAAAAAATTGCCGCAAGCACTCAACACAGCTATGTGGATACGATTGAAGACCCACTCATTCATTACAATTCATTGCCCATTCGTTTACTAACTGATGCGCTGATGATCCCCATACAGATTAATGAAAAAGCGCAAACAATCGAATTAGTAAGCAATTGGCCTCCCGAAGGCACCCTATCCGATTGGATTTATGCCCTGACGCAACTTCGCCCAGTTTGGAAATTGTGCACAACACAAAAAATCTTGGATCAAATTCATGACATGTATGGCATCGGATCCGCGTCCTTGGAGAACACCGATCTAGTCGAAGCGGATGACACGATACAGGACGAAGAAGATGAAGATGCTGCCATCATTCGCTTCGTCAATGAAGTCATTCGCCAAGCGCTCAAAGATCGCGCGACCGATATTCACTTTGAGCCCCAACGGAATAATCTGACCCTACGCTATCGCATCGATGGTCATTTGGTTCCAGTTCAAGTCCCAGAAAATCTGCATCAATTTCAGCCAGCTATCATGGCCCGTCTAAAAGTGATGGCGCGGCTAAATATCTCAGAACGCAGACGCCCACAAGATGGACGCATTAGCTTTAAAGTTGACGACACCACACTCGACATTCGCATTTCAACCCTGCCAACCCTTTTCGGCGAAAGCATCAGCCTGCGCTTGCTCCAGCAACAACAGCAAACCAATAGTGTTGAGTCACTTGGCATGGATGCTGATTTGATTGCCAAGATCGAGCCCGTACTCCAGCGCCCGCACGGCATCATATTGGTCACCGGCCCCACTGGATCTGGAAAATCGACCACTCTCAATGCTTTCATGCGAAAGATTCGCTCGCCGGAGCGACGCATCGTGACCGTCGAAGACCCGATCGAATACGAAGTCACTGGCATCAACCAAACTCAAATTAATAGCGAGATTGGTCTGAACTTTGCGCAAGCGCTGCGTCATGTTTTAAGACAAGACCCTGACGTCATTATGGTCGGTGAAATCCGAGATACCGAAACCGCCTCCATCGCGATCCGTGCCTCGCTAACGGGTCACTTGGTGTTCAGCTCCTTGCATACCAACGATGCTGCGGGCGCACTAACTCGGTTAATCGACATGGGAATTGAACCCTTCCTGATCGCCTCCTCGATTCAGCTCGTCATCGCTCAAAGGCTGGTTCGGCGTCTTTGCCCAGCTTGTAAACAAAAACAAGCTCATACCGCCGCTGATCTACAGCAGGTCATCCAAGCATTAGAAGTCGATCCTGCCACAGCGAATCAACTCATCGAGCTCTACCAAGCGAGCGGCTGCGAGCAATGCCAGCAAACTGGCTATCAGGGTCGAATTGGACTCTTTGAAGCCCTCAAAATGCAAGAAGACTTGAACGCCCTATTACTAGCCAGAAAATCAGCGTATACAATCCGTCAAACCGCGATCGAAATGGGCATGCAAACCCTGCAATCCTGTGGCTGGCAACAGGCCCTCAAAGGTGCAACCAGCCTATCGGAAGTGATGCGTTTTGCAGACGACCTCAAAAAAGCAGCTAAGGCTTAAACTCCAAGTGAATGCAGGCTGAATATCGTGATTACCTTCCATTATAAAGCGATTAGCCCTCAAGGGCAGCGGGCTACCGGGCGTATTCAAGCCCAAAATCGTAAACAAGCGCTATCGCAACTGCAACAACAGGGGCTCAAACCTTTGCAGATAGAAGAGTCGAGCCGTTCGACGACAAAAACAAAGGTTAGATTAAGTGCTCAGTGGAAAATTTGGGCCAAGCACAACACTCACAAATCCCACAAGCTCAGCGCAGACAGCGCCCAACCTTTTATCGAAAACTTGCTGCAACTCCATGCCAGTGGCCTCCCGATTGCCGATGCCATTCAGCTAATAGCCAATCGCGTACAAAACCCCGGGATGAAAGAACTCGGCAATACCCTGCGTCATCACTTGACTAGCGGACGCTCACTAGCCGAAGCGATGAACCAAGTCCCGCATGTTTTTGACTCGAATTTGATTCATCTCATTGAGGCTGGTGAGGCGACGGGTAACTTGGTTCCAATTCTCAGCAATAGCTTAGAACATATGGAAGCAAATCGCTTAGTTAAAAATGAAATCCGCGCTGGACTCGCCTATCCCAGCTTTATTTGCAGCATGGCCATTGGAATTGGCTTATTCACCGTAACCAATCTCATCCCTAAATTACAAACATTGAGCGAGCAAATGGGCGGACAACCAAACTGGTTGACAGAAGCCATGCTTTCGCTTGCCGATTTCGCAGTTTTTGAACTACCGATCCTCAGCACTTTACTCGTCATCGCAGGCTTCGCCTTTTGGCAGTGGCGCAACAAAAGTTCTGAAGGGCGCCTTAAAAGCGATACATGGCTACTGCGCACCCCGCTTGCAGGCAGCATTGTCAGCGATATCAATCTAAGCAAAAGCTTTGCGACCTTGCACTTGCTGTTAAAAAACGGCATTAGCTCCATTGATGCCATGCGCTTATCCGCCTACGCAATCAACAATCAAGACATGCGCAATCGCTTTTTGGAAGCCCGAACTGCCCTGCAAGATGGTGCCTCATTTGCCAACGCATTTAAACGAACTGGAGTTCTTCCCCTAAGAGACCTCGATCTCATTGGGATTGGCGAATCAACTGGAAGTTTATTATCGACTCTCGAACGACTTGCGCAACTCCACAGTCAACAACTTTCCAAGGGCTTTAAAAAACTCACACTGATTGTATCCACCCTTGCTTTGGGGCTAGCGGTGAGTTTAGTTGCCCTGCTTATTTTTGCGATCGTTGTAAGCTTGCAGGGCGTAAGTGAATCGATCCTCATGCGTTAGCCTGACCACCCGAAGAAAGTCCCACTGCACCTCACAACTGCGGCGACCAAGTAAACATCATTATGGGCACCTCTGAAAACCTACCAAGACCGAGACAAATACAATTTTGATTTTGAGCAAGGCGATTCTGCGCACAGGAGGGCTGGAAGCCCTTCGTGCGCAGATCAACGCAGCTCAGAACCAAAAGTGTATCGGATTGAAAGACTTGCCGCTTGCTGTGCGCTGGCGGCGTTGCTCTCGCCAAGGCAGGGCTCTTCCAGCCCAACCGTTGGCGAGAGAGCCTTGCCTGCATCACAGCAAATCGGCAATCTCGGCACATGGGAGGTTTCCAGAGCTGCCCTTATCTCTTTACGGGCAACAATTGCAATAATTCGAGGACCACTTCATCTCGAAATAAACGCAGAATTAGGAGGTAACTCAAGACGCCTAGAGGAACGATGCAGGCAACGGCTAAAAGAGCAGATGTTTTAAAGCCCATGGCGAAGCTAGCAATCAGCATCAATCCTCCTTCGCAAATGAGTCCCATCATAACAGCAGCAACCAGCGCGTGCACTAGCGGGCGCCCCAAGCGCGGCCAGGGGATTGACGGCTTGCACTTGGCCACGCCTCGCAGCATCAAAGCTGCCTGCACAAAGGCCGCCAAAAAACTCGCAAACGCAAGTCCCAAAACACCCATGAATTGCATACAACACCAGCCAGCGATGAGATTGATCAGTAAGCAAATCCCAGCCACCCTTACCGGCCACTTCATTTGCTGTTGAGCATGTAGCGCTCGCAAACAAAACCCTGCACACGAATACAAGGGAATACAAACTGCATACATGCCGACAATCGGAGCCGTCAGGGCAGTATCACTGGCACCAAATGCACCCCACTGAAAAAGTAATTGTACCAAATCCTCACGCAGCACAAAGAGTCCAGCTGCCGAGGCAATCGACAAGGCAAGAACCATCCGCATACCTTTTATAAAAACCGATGAGAATGCATCAGCATCAGAGTTGCTAGCCGAATTAGCCAGTAAAGGGAAAAAGACCGTTGTTATGGCCAGGGTTCCCACACCGAGCGGTAACTCCATCAAACGTGAGGCTAAAAATAAAATAGAGACCGCATTATCTTCTAGCGAGTGCGCTAGAAAACGGGACAACACTAAATTTAACTGTACCACGCCAGCCCCCAATAAGCCGGGGATGAACAGTGCCCTTACTTTTTGATAGGGTTCGCTTTCCCCCAAAACAAACTTGGGACGCCAACCTTGGCGATACAAGTCCAAACCAGGCAACAACAACTGGATCGCCCCCCCAAACAACACGCCCAACACCATACAAATGAGCAGTTGATGCGCAGGTAGTTCTCGCACGATTCCATAAGTCGTGGCGCTGATCAACGACAGGTTTAGTAAAATTGGACTCGCAGCCCCCGCTCCAAAACGCCCCAGCACATTTAGAGCCGCCACTGCCAACGCGGAAAGGCAAATAAAGCCAACATAAGGGAAGGTCCACACCGCTAATTCAGCGCACAACTGCCAACGCTCACCGAGCTGCTCTAACTGCGACAAGCCATAAAAACCACTACAGCCTAAAGTCACAAGTAAACACAGCGCGCAAGCTAGCCGCGAAAAAACATGATTCAGAATGCAATAGGCCGACGAACGATTTTCCGTCTGCAAGCTCTGCGATAATACTGGAACCACTGCAGATGTTAAGGCACCCTCCCCGAGTAAGCGTCGAAAAAGATTGGGAAGCGTAAAAGCCAAGATAAATGCTGAACTCCCCAAACCAGCTCCCAGTGCAGACAACATTAGGGCATCCCGTACCAAGCCAAGGAGACGTGATAGAATTGTCGATAGACTTACTTTAGCAATATTTCTAAATATTTTTAGCATCCTAAAATCACCCTCAATTTAAGTCATTTTGCATTCGCAAACAAAGTGTGAAAAAAATTTGGCAAATGTTTATTATTTGGACATATTTGATTTTATAGCGTTTTAATTCAGTATGCCACTAATAACAAAATTAGCTCAACGTCTACAACGCCACCCCAAACGAGTTGTTTTTCCTGAAGGGAGCGATCCGCGCATCCTTCAAGCTGCCCGTAAATTTGCAACTAGAAAACTGGGCATCCCCATCTTGATTGGCTCACGCACTGAGATTAAAATCCATGCGGAGCAACTCAACATTTCGCTAGATCGCATCCGCGTAATTGAACCCCGTCGCAGCAGTGAGTGGCCGGTCTTTCAGAAAAAATTCGAAGGCTTACGCCGCTTTAAAAATCTAAATAAGCAAGATATTGAAGCCTACTTAGACAACAACAATTATTTTGCCACGATGATGTTGGCCACTAGCCAGGCGGATGCCATCGTCTCAGGGGCCACTTCGACTGCCTCCAGCGCGCTGCGTCCCCTGTTGCAGATCATTTCTCTTCAAGAAGGCGTGCAATCGATGTCCTCACTCAACATTTTTGATTTAGAGGACTCCGAATCAGGAAAAGATCGCGAACTTTTTCTCGCCGACTGTGCCGTGATCCCAAATCCTAGTTGTGAGCAACTCCGTGATATTGCGATTAACACTGCCTCGCTCTGCTACCATTTGACCAATCGCAAAGCTCGCGTGGCCATGCTCAGTTATTCCAGTAAGAGTAACTCTAGCCGCTGTGATTCAATTTCAAAAATCCAAGCGGCCACAAAATTGGCGCGACAAAAGGCACGAAATTTAGATGTGCCAATGGATATTGACGGTGAATTACAAGTAGATGCGGCACTCGACCCGGTAATTGCCAAGACCAAACAAGTAGAAGGCCCGGTTGTGGGTAACGCGAACGTTTTAATCTTCCCAGACCTTAACTCAGGAAACATTGCCTCAAAGATGATTGATGTGCTCACGCGTGCCCGCAATTACGGACCGATCTTAACGGGTCTAAGTAAGCCAGCTGCTGAAATAAGCCGAGGAGCGACTGCAAGTGATATATTTGGCACCGCCGTCATGGTGGCAAGTCAAGCGATCGATCACCGCCTCCTCTACCCAACAGATGGCGATGATTTGAACGTGGATGTGACTCAAATCGATTAATCATAAAGACGACGATGTCTTCAGAAACCCACATAGGTCCCTTTACGGACCAAGCCTTACTAACCGCGCCGCGGAACAAATCTACCAAGCGCTTATTTATTGCGGCCACCCGCATGAATGATGGAAAGACGACCACCAGTTTGGCACTATTTTCGGCGCTTAGAAGTATGACCGATAAGGTCGGCTTCATTAAACCGGTAGGACAGCGCTACGTGGAATATCAGGGCAGCCAAGTTGACGAAGACTCGGTGCTGTTGAATCGCATATTTAATGTTGGCACCCCCATGCAAGCTATGAGCCCAGTGGTCGTCCACAGTTCATTCACCAGGGAATTCCTTGATTCCCCAGAACAAAGTCATGAAGCGCTGATCAATAAAATTTGCCGTGCCTTTGATCGAGCGGCATTTGAGAAGGATTATATCATTGTGGAAGGAACCGGTCACGCAGGCGTCGGTGCCGTCTTTAATCTGTCCAATGCCGATGTGGCCAAACGCTTAGATGCAAAGGTCATCATTGTTGCCCGTGGTGGGATTGGGCGTCCAGTCGATGAAATAGCGATCAATCAAGCTCTTTTTGAAAAAGCAGGTGTTGAAGTTATTGGGGCGATTATTAACAAAGTCGAGCCCAGTCGGTTGGAAATGATTCACAATTACTGCGGCACTGCTCTAGAGCGAATGGGGATTCCACTGCTAGGCTGCATTCCTCTAGAACAAAAATTAATGCGCCCCAACCTTAATCAGATTGTTTCTGAAATCAAAGGTAATTGGCTCAACGGAAAATCCAACGGGTCCACAGAAAGAATCGACAAAGTACTCATCGGAGCGATGGGAGCTAGGGAGATCATTGAGTACATTCGCCCAGGTACACTGATCGTAACCCCTGGCGAACGAGAGGATATCATTATGGCTGCCATTGCCGCAGAAGGCATCGCGGGTAGTCGTATTTTATCTGGGCTCGTTCTAACGCGTAACGTCCTGCCACATCCAAAGCTGATGGCCATGATTGCTCAAACCAAGATTCCAGTTGTGACTTGCCGAGATGAAAGCTTCGAAGTCGCCACCAAGATTCACGAGATGACGATTAAAACAACCGCGACAGATTCAGAAAAAATAACGATCATCAAAGATCTTATTACTAAAAACATTGATTTAAATGTAATTAAATCGGCATTTGATGATCGTAGCCTTTAGCCCGAATTGAGCCTAAAATCCCTTAAATGAAAACAGCCTCCACAGCCTCGACTTTTGAATCCTCAATGTTCGCCTTAGAGTCGATCATCCAATCCTTAGAAAATGGTGAAACTCCATTAGCGGAGCTTGTTACCAAGTTTGAAGAAGGCGCAAAACTAATCGAACATTGCCGCAGTCAGCTGGCTGATGCAGAGCTCAAAATTGAAAAAATTGAATCGACTATTTGTCAAGTTTCCAAGGTTGACTGTTCAGAATGATGCCGCATTGCTTCGTCTCTTGCACCCATCTATCATTCCATTTATAAGCGATCTGCATGTCTTTGCTCAAAGCAATCAATTCACCCGCCGACGTAAAGGCGCTCGAACCAAACCAACTAAGTGAATTGGCCCAAGAACTGCGTGAGCGCATCATTGAAACAACGGCCATTCAAGGTGGTCACATCGGCCCTAATTTAGGGGTTGTTGAATTGACGATCGCACTGCATCGCGTCTTTGATACGCTCAAGGATCGCATCACCTTTGACGTATCGCATCAAGGCTACGCGCACAAACTACTGACTGGTCGCAATAACGCACAATTTGACCAACTCCGTCAATCTGAGGGTTATTGCGGATTCCTGGCACGCTCGGAAAGTCCTCACGACGCTTTTGGCGCTGGTCACGCAGGCACTGCCCTATCAGCTGCGCTCGGAATGGCAGCAGCTCGCGATTTAAAGGGATCGGATGAGTCCGTAATTGCCTTGTGTGGAGATGCGGCCTTTACCTGTGGGATTACGATGGAGGCTTTAAACAATGTAGCTGCCACCACCAAGAAATTCATCATCATTTTAAATGACAATAAGTGGTCGATTTCGAAAAATGTGGGCGCTATTTCTCAATACTTTAATGAGCTGATCACCAACCCGATCTACAATAAATTAAATGACGATTTTGAGGCCTTCCTGCAAAAAGTTCCAGGTGGATCCTCGATTCGAAACTTTGGATCAAAATGGAAAAAGGAGACCAAGGACTTCTTCGTATCATCATCCCTATTCGAGACTTATAACATTCGATATATCGGTCCAGTCGATGGCCACGACATTAGCAAGCTGACTCGTTATTTAGAATTCGCCAAGCAATCAGAAAAACCCGTTCTGCTGCATGTGATCACTACCAAGGGCAAGGGCTATACTCAAGCAATCGAAAATCCGGAGCGTTTTCACGGCGCAAGTCCCTTCGACCCAGCAACTGGCAAAGGGCTGAAAAAAAGTTCTACTGTCCCCAAATACCAAGACTGCTTTGGTCAAAGTATCACCCTGTTGGCTCGCAGAAACCCGAACATCGTCGGCATCACGGCTGCCATGCCAAGTGGCACTGGATTGGACACCTTAAAAGCCGAACTGCCCAAACAATTTTTCGATGTGGGCATTGCCGAAGAGCATGCAGCGATTTTTGCTGCCGGCTTAGCCACCGCAGGCTTGCATCCAGTCTGCGCTATTTACTCCACCTTTTTGCAGCGAGCCTACGATCCCATTATTCACGATATTGCTCTCCAAAATTTACCTGTACTCTTCTGCTTGGATCGCGCAGGGCTCTCTCCCAACGATGGCCCAACTCATCATGGTTTATTTGATATCGCTTACTTAAGGTGTATTCCAAACGTGGTTGTGATGGCCGCATCCGATGAGGATCAACTGGCTGACATGCTCCTCACCGGTACCGAACATCCTGGGCCAGCCTTTTTACGGTATCCAAGAGGCGAAGCCACTGGATGCGAAGTCAAAGCAATCCCCCAAGCAATTTCCATTGGGCAATCGAAACGAGTCCTGAAAATTGGAGCCATCGATATTTGGTCCATTGGCACCATGCTGCAAGATGCTAAAATTCTCGCTGAAAAACTTGCTGATATTGGTATTCCTGCTGGCCTTGTAGATGCACGCTTTGTGAAGCCAATTGATCGGGATGCGCTACTGGATGCGGCCCGCCAATGTAAACTCATCGTCACCCTGGAAGATCATGTCCTAACTGGTGGATTTGGATCAGCCATCTTGGAGACTTTACATTCTGCTGCAGTAAACTGCCCAGTTGAAAGAATAGCTTGGCCCGATACTTTTATTGACCACGGCAGCTCGGTTGCTGACTTGCGTCAGCAACATGGGCTGGCTCCACATCAAATTTTTGAACGCATTCGTAATCGCTATCAAAATCTGCTTTGATCGGGCGCCTAAACTCTAGGCACATGACTTCAGGCCTTCAATTCAGGTCATTACTTGCTGACGCAATGCTTCGTAACAAACGATTCCAGCTGCCGTCGACAAATTCAAAGAGCGCATCGAATCATTGGGATGCGGGATCGTCAAGCGATGGGCTATCAACTCCGCATGCAACCATTCAGGGACCCCACTGCCCTCATTGCCAAAAATAAACCCATCTCCGGACTCATAAGGTACTGACCAGTAAGCCTGCTGCCCTTGAGTGCTCAATAGCCACAAGCGTTGGGGCCGATGCTCACTGCACTGAAAAGCCTGCCAGTCATCATGATGATGCACATCAAGTGTTTTCCAATAATCCATACCACTGCGCTTGAGATGCTTGTCCGTAATGGTAAAGCCAAGTGGGTGGATGAGATGTAAGCGCGTGTTCGTGATCGCACACAAGCGACCAATGTTGCCCGTGTTTTGTGGAATTTCGGGCTGAAATAAAACAATGTGAAACATACAGGGGACTGCCCAATTGTGGCAGGCCGACAGGGATTCGAACCCCGACAAGCAGTACCAAAAACTGCTGTGCTACCATTACACCATCGGCCTAACGAAACATTAGACTTAGAAAGTGTTCTTGAGAGGTCAAGCCTCCTTCGTACTTTTTTTTAAATGCAGCGATTGATTGACCTTTCTAAATCTTCTGCCTTTAAAGATGGCTCATGGAGAATACAGATTCGGTCCCAACGCACCCAAAATACAAACGCATCATCCTAAAGTTAAGTGGGGAAGTTCTACGCAACACACAAGACGGCGAGCCAATCGACGCCGCAATCGTCTTAGCGCTCTGCGAAGAAATTAAACGAATCCACGAGATCGGGGTTGAGGTGGGCCTCGTCATTGGCGGTGGCAATATTTTTCGGGGATTGAGTGGCTCGAAGCAAGGCGTTGACCGCACCACAGGCGATTATATGGGCATGCTCTCTACCGTCGTTAATGGATTGGCCTTAATGGATTGTTTGGAAAAAATTGGGGTCACAGTACGCTTGCAAAGTGCCATTCCCATGGATAAGTTAGCAGAACCTTTCATCCTACGACGTGCGACTCGCCACCTTGAACGTGGGCGTGTCGTTATTTTTGCCGGCGGTACCGGCAATCCATACTTTTCTACGGATACCAGCGCAGCTCTGCGAGCCAGCGAAATTGGTGCGGAAATTTTAATGAAAGCGACGAAAGTGGATGGGGTCTATAACAAAGATCCTGCCAAACATAGCGATGCCATTAAATATAATCGCATCCCCTATATCGATGCTCTGCGGGAACGGCTGCAGGTGATGGATTCAACCGCCTTTTCCTTGTGCATGGAAAATAAAATGCCGATCCTCGTATTCAGTATGAAGGAACCTGGATCCATTTATCGCGCTGTCATGGGGGATTCCATTGGGACATTGGTTGATTAAAGCGCAGCTCTAAATAATTACTTGAACACAAAAATCGTATATTATGGAAGAAAATGAAATCTTAGAATCCATGCTGGCGGATATGCAAAAATCGCTCGATCACACCCAAAGTGATTTTGCGAGCTTGCACACTGGCAAAGCAACGCCTGCCATGCTCGATGGCATTCGCGTTCAAGCCTACGGCAGCACTGTAAGCTTAAAAGAAGTGGCAGCGGTCTCCACACCCGATGCCAAAACAATCATGATTCAGCCTTGGGATCGCAGCGTCGTACGCGATATTGAAAAAGCGATTCAAGAAGCCAACATCGGACTTAACCCGCTTGTGGATGGTGGCATATTGCGCGTACCAGTACCTGAACTAACAGGTCAACGTCGCCAAGAGCTCGCGAAGACTGCGGGCAATATGGCAGAAGATGGTCGTATCCGGATCCGCAAAAACCGCCGTGATGCGATTGATCTACTGAAAGCAGCTAAGGACGACGGCTTACCGGAAGATGATTTCAAGCGGCTAGAAAAAGAGGTGCAAAAATTGCACGACGACTTCATCTCGCAAGTCAATCAAGCGCTGACGAGTAAAGAGGCTGACCTCAAAAAAGTATAAACGCATTGTGATCCCTCTTGCTTCAGCACGGCGCGTGGTCATGAAGCTGGGTACTGGCGTACTCACTTCAGGGATTGGTCAAATCGATACGGCTCGCATTGAGGCTCACTGCCGACAAATTCAGTTTCTACGTCAGCAAGGCATAGAAGTGATTGTCGTGAGCTCTGGTGCGATTGGGCTCGGCATGGGTCGTTTAGGCTGGAGTACCCGACCAACTAAACTGGCTCAGCTGCAAGCATGCGCTGCGATTGGGCAGGCTATTCTAACCAACATTTGGCAAGATTGTCTAAATCCGTATCAAATTACTGCAGCCCAAATCTTACTCACCAGAGAAGATTTGCGTTCCCAATTGCGGCATAATGCCGTTATGGACACCTTGCAGCAGTTACTCACCGAAGGCGTTGTTCCCATCGTCAATGAAAACGACACGGTCAGTACCGATGAAATTAAATTTGGAGACAATGACACGCTAGCAGCACTGGTAGCAAGTATCACAGAGGCGGACCTACTCTTTATTCTTTCGAATATCCCCGGGCTTATTGACTTGGATGGCAACGGTCAAGTCATTCATCACATCCCGAAAATTACGCCCGAAGTATTGGCAATGGCCAGGGGAACAACAGATGTCACCTCGGTGGGTGGCATGGTCAGTAAATTGACAGCGGCCAAAATTGCATGCCGTGCTGGATGCGGCACCGTGATCGGGAGTGGCCAGGACGCAGAACTGATGCAAAAAATTTATCAGCATGCAGAAATCGCCAGCTACTTCGAACCCAAGTATCAAAATTTGACCGCCCAACAACGCTGGCTCTCAATTCAAAATGGGCAACAAGGGCAGCTGACGGTAAGTGATCAATTTTCAACGCACTTGCTTCAAAGCAGTTCGCTTGCGCTCACACAGGCGGATACACTATCCGTAGCTGGTAGCTTTCCAGCAGGATCCATTGTCACGCTCCTCACTCAATCTCAGCAAGCCATCGCACAAGGGCTTACCCATCTCAGCAGTCAAGAAATTTCCGTAGAAATCCAAAAGTCGTCTAAGCCTGGAAAGACACATCCCACCCCACATTTACCTGTCGTCATTTTAGCCGAGAACCTGGTGAAGACCCACGAATAAAAATCACTGAAATACTGACCTTCAGACATTCATGACGGTAATGCATGTACAGGCCCAATAAATATAGCCGGAAACTTCCGCTATCAAAAAACTCATGATTAAATGCTGAGTAGCTGTTTATTTTGTCGCATGCCAAAGGTTCAAATTGACAAAAAAAGAACCCTCTCTACGCTTTACATATCAACACATCATGATTAATTGATAAGTATGCAAGATACATATAAAAAAGCTCCCGCTGCTAGTAACCCAATTTTATCAGTCGAATTTTTCCCGCCAAAAAACGAAAAAATGGCCTCAAAGCTAATGGAGGCTGCTGCACGTATTGAGCAATTCCATCCAGATTTTACTTCCATAACCTATGGCGCTGGAGGCAGTACCCGCGAGAGCACGATTGAATACGCCAATAAATTGGCGCATGATTTCAACTTTAATGTAATGCCACATTTGACCTGCGTGGGCCACTCCCGGCAAGAATTAGAGGACACGATTTTAAAATTCAAAGCCATGGGCATCCAGAAGATCATGGCCCTTCGCGGTGATCCACCGAAAGGAGACCTAAATTTCAAGCCTCACCCTGATGGTTTGAGCTATGCCAACGAATTAGTTGAACTGATCAAATCGATCCATCCGACGGCTGAAATTGGCGTGGCAGCCTATCCAGAAACCCACCCAGAAGCCAGCTCTGCGAAAGCAGATCTTGTGCATCTAAAGCGCAAGGTAGATGCAGGCGCTGACTTCATGATCACCCAACTGTTTTTTGATAATGCCGTATACTTTAAATTCGTACAAAGTTGCCGCTCGATCGGCATCCAAATCCCAATTTTACCTGGATTAATGACAGTGCAATCTCGCGAACAAGCACATAGATTTTGTAAGCTCTGCGGCAGTCAGCTTCCAGCAAAGCTCGACGAACAATTACAGCAGGCAGAAAAAGACCCCGAACGCATTCGCCAGGTTAGTGAAGAATGGACCCATCAACAAGCGCGCGAACTGCTACATGGCCAGGCTCCTGGCATCCATCTGTACGTACTGAACAACGCCGTCCCGATGCAGAACTTAATGCAAGGTTTGCAAGCAGACGGCTTCTACTTAAACCGATCAATCGCAAGCAATAACCATGTCGGCTCCCATTGAACCCCCTCAGGCCATTCAACTGGTTAATAACGAACTGTGCATTCTTTGGCAGGATCAAAGCGAAAGCTACCTAGCCGCTGATTATTTGCGTAAGCATTCGCCCAGTGCTGAAACCATGGGAGAAAAAGATATTTTCGGCCGTCAACACGGGGGCCATGCGCCTAAAGACTTTCCAGGCGTGCACATCATCACTTGGGAATTTCAAGGCAATTACGCACTGCGCCCGACTTTTAGCGATGGGCACAATAGCGGACTCTACTCATGGGCCTATCTCAAGATGCTCGATAAGCAACAAGCCCAAACTAGCAAAAAAGACCAATTGCAGCGACTTCCCGACTAAGTAAATTGTAGCCCTTGAACTCAGTTCCGCATAAGTCTCCATGGGTCAAGTTCGTATTTCAAAAGGAAATTGACCCAATTGTTAGGTTTTTGAGTGACAAACCTATAATTAAGATTCAGCATCAGAGATTTCATAGAAAATTCCGTTCCTATTTGCACTCAAATTGAAACAACTTAATTTTTAGATATGATTTCTGAAAGTCAATCAGCTCCTAAATTACATAAGAACGAAGGAATCAAAGCCGGTAGTCGCTATTTACGCGGCACAATCTTAGAAGGCTTAGCAGATACCTCTACTGGGGCGATCTCTGCCGATGATCAACAGCTGACGAAATTCCACGGAGTGTACCAGCAAGACGATCGCGATGTCCGCAATCAACGGCGCAAGCACAAACTAGACAAGGCGTACTCGTTCCTAGCTCGCATCGGTTTACCCGGTGGAGTCTGTACACCCAAGCAGTGGATTGTCATGGATGAGCTGGCAAACTTCTGCGCCTTTAATACCCTTAAATTAACAACTCGGCAGGCCTTTCAACTGCATGGAATTTTAAAGGGTAACCTAAAGTCGACTATTAATGCTTGCAACGAGGCTGCGATGTCGACGCTGGCTGCTTGCGGAGATGTGAATCGGAATACCATGTGTAATCCCAACCCATTCGCTTCCGAGGTTCACGCTGAAGTGCAAGCCGTCGCAGAGGCGATTGATGCTCACTTAAAACCACAGACATCGGCATTTGCCGAACTATGGCTGGATGGTAAGCAAGTTGGGCTCGACTATCCACGTTCGCTTGATTGTGGTGGCGATGCTGTGGAACCCCTCTACGGTGCCACCTACCTGCCCCGAAAGTTCAAAATCGCGGTAGCGATTCCGCCTCATAACGATGTCGATGTATTTGCGCACTGCTTAGGTTTCATTGCGATTGTAGAGTCCGGAAAACTCATAGGTTTTAACATCAGTGTCGGTGGTGGCATGGGCATGACGCATGGCAACGAAAGCACCTTCCCGCGTTTAGCCGACGTCATTGCATTCTGCACACCCGACCAAGTCGTTGCGGTGGCCGAAAAGATTGTCACTATTCAGCGAGACCATGGCAACCGCTCAGAGCGCACCCACGCGCGCTTTAAATACACCGTCGAGCGTCTCGGAAGCGAGTGGATTCGCACGGAACTAGAGAAGCGCTTGGGGCAGCCACTAGAAGACGCCAAGGCTTTCGAATTTACCAGTAGCAGTGATCGTTATGGCTGGACTGAGGGAACCAACGGCAAGTGGAACCTCGGACTATTTATTGAGGGTGGACGCATCGTCGATCGCGCTGAATCCCCCCTGAAAAGTGGAATGCTGGCGATTGCGAAAATGCACACAGGTGATTTCCGCTTAACCGCCAATCAAAATGTGATTATTTCCAACGTGGATGAGGCAGACAAATCTGCAATCGACGCGCTGGTTACCCAGTACAAGTTGGATCGGTACAAGACAGCATCCGGCTTACGTCGCAATCAAATCGCCTGTGTCTCACTTCCGACATGCGGACTCGCCTTAGCGGAATCCGAACGCTACTTACCTAGCCTAGTCAGCGAACTTGAAGTCATCATGGAACAAGCGGGCTTGCAAGAGGACGAAATTATCATTCGATCAACTGGCTGCCCGAATGGATGCGGTCGTCCCTACTTGGGTGAAATCGCACTCGTGGGAAAAGTCCCTGGTAAATACAATCTTTATTTAGGAGCAAGTTTTAGCGGGCAGCGTTTAAACAAACTGTACCGCAGCTCGATTACCCACGAAGAAATCATTCGCGAGCTGAAGCCGATCCTGATCGAATATGCCAAGGAACGACATGATGGAGAACGCTTTGGAGACTTCACCATTCGCAAAAATTATATCAAGGCGACCACTGCAGGGAATAACTTCCACCAGTAAAATTATCTCCAAGAAGCCACATAGCTCCATGCGTTTCGGGTATCAGTTGCATCAAAAGGACCGCCCACTATCCCCAGCTTCACATGCTTGAACAAATTGTAATTCTGGATGCGCACACCAGCAATCCTGGCGACCTCAGCTGGACGGACTTCGAGTCTCTGGGTGAATTAAAAGTTTACGAACACAGCACTCAGGCTGACTGCGTGCAACGAAGCATAAATGCGACTTGTTTGTTGACAAATAAAGTTGTATTGAGTGCAGAAATTTTGGCGCAACTGCCGCGCTTAAAGTACATTGGTGTTTTAGCATCTGGCTATAATAATATAGATATTGCTTACACTAAAAATGCAGGCATTGTGGTCTGTAACGTTCCGAACTATACTGGCTCCAGTGTTGCTCAACACAATATGGCGATGATCCTAGATCATGCCAATCAAATTGCCTTGCATGCCCAAAGCGTACGAGCTGGCGACTGGGCAAAATCTCACGATTTCTGTTACACGCTAGCTCCTTTGGTCGAATTAGAAACTAAAATATTAGGCTTACTCGGTTATGGTGCAATTGGTCAGCGTCTCGCCCAGATGGCGCTCGCCTTTGGGATGCAAGTACGAATCAACCAAAGGCAGGCTCCCACAAAGCTTCCTAAGGGCATTCAATATTGTGACATAGACCAACTTTTTGAGGAAGCTGATTATCTAAGCTTAACCTGCCCTCTGAATAAAAGCACCCATCAAATCGTCAATGCACAACGATTGCGAAAAATGCGACCAAATGCAGTTTTAATCAATACGGGTCGTGGGGATCTCGTAGATGAGGACGCACTGAATACTGCATTACTGCAACGCAGCATAGATGCAGCCTATCTGGATGTCTTATGTCAGGAGCCCCCACCCCTAGAACATTCACTAATCAAAAATCCGCACTGTAAAGTGAGCCCACATATTGCATGGGCCACACCCGCTGCGCGCCAACGCCTGATTGCTAGCAGTTTCGCAAATCTAAAAAGTTTCTTAGCGGGCTGCGCGATCAACAATGTGGCTTGCTAATCGTCGATTCGACTCCAACAGATAGAGCCTTGCTCAAAAAGCTTGGATCGCAGTCGGCAGTAAGTTTATGGCCCCAGACTCGCGAAGTGGGATCAAAGATAGCGTGAAAACCACCCGATAATCATTCAGCTCTGCAGGATCCACCAAGGTTTGTTCAATCTGCCATGAATTACGATCTTCGGACTCGACAATGTGGGTGTGAGCCTGATTACGGGCTGCTGGATCCATGCGAATCCAATCATGCTCTACATAATAAGCCTCCATCGTATTGGCCAATTCCTGATAGCGGTACCGTGCGGACGGATACAGTTGCCCTAAATCATAATGCGACTCTAAGCTTTGGTAAGCCTTATTGGCCAACATGCGCAAAAAACAAAATACTTCGTTGCGTACACGACGTTTTAATTCAACAGGATCCCGCGTCCATTCATGAGCCGCTCCTACTGGAGCAGACTTTTCCGGCGGCGCTGCTGTAGCGCAATTTTTCAAGCGTTGCCATTCCTCGATCAAACTCGCATCCGTCACACGCAGCACTTGCTCCAAATACGTTATGCATTCCTGCACTGGCTCTGTTTTGTACATCGGTGGAACCGTGTTGACCATGACCCGATACACATTTGTTAAATGACGCAACAGTAGCCCTTCCGCTGGCATAAATCCATAACGCTGCACATAGTCCGGAAAACTACTATAGCGCTCGTACATTTCACGCGCGATGGACTTTGGACGCACCTTAGCCGGTGCCACCCATGGCTGTTTGGCAGCGAAGTGATCAAAAGTCTCATAGATAAATTCTGACTCTGGCTTAGGATACTCAACTTTTTCCAACAACTCTATCCGCGTCTCATACTCAACACCTGCCGCCTTTAATTCTGCCAATTTTTCACGCTTCAAAAAATCCAACTGCTTGCGCAAAAGAATATCAGGGTCTTCTAAAATAGCCTCGATCAGACTCAATAATTTGAGGACATAATCATCCGCAGCTATATCCAACAGTGCCAAGCTATCTAAGCAATAGAGCGACAGTACTTGGTTGAGCGAAAAATCCGCCTGCAAGTCTAAATTCACTCGCAATTTTTGTTCGCTACTGGGTGGCATCAACTCTACAATTTTGCGCTCATAAAGTGCGCGAAAGAGTTGAAAGGCCTGTCGACGCATGTGCTGCTTTTCCACGGGCCGACTATGGCAATCGCGAATCAGCTTGCGCATAGCGCGACAGCCATCTCCACGGCGGCTGAGAACTTGTAAAAGCATGCCTGCTGACACGGAAAAGCTAGACTTCAAAGGCTCTGGAGATGCCGTTTGTAAGCGCATAAAGGTATTCGCATCCCAATGCACAAAACCACGCTCAGGTGGTTTGCGCTTAACCCATTTCTTTTTTTTCTTTGGGTCCGCTGCAGCCTTGGCCTCCAACTGCTGGTTTTCCACCACATGCTCGGGGGCAAGCGCCAAGACATACCCCTGATCATCAAAACCCTTACGCCCCGCTCGCCCACTGATCTGGTGAAAATCTCTGGCTGATAAAATCCCGGTCTTGGTACCGCCGTATTTGCAGAGTTGCGTCAATAAAACCGAGCGAATGGGTACGTTGACACCTACGCCGAGTGTGTCTGTGCCACAGATCAACTTCAAGAAACCCTGCTGCGCGAGACTTTCGACTAACACACGATATTTCGGAAGTAAGCCGGCATGGTGTAAGCCAATCCCATTGAGCAGCAACTTTTTCATAAGCTTGCCGAAGGGACTGGTAAACTGTACCGTTTGAAGCTCCTGACGAATCGCCTGTTTATCTGCCTTATTGCAGAAAGTTAAACTCAATAAACTCTGTGCGGTCTCTGTAGCGGAGCGCTGAGTAAAATGTACAATATAGACAGGCAACTTGTCAGCTGCTTTTAAATCTAACAGTGCTTGCAGTAAAGTCTGCTCATGATATGAAAACTGCAAAGGTACCGGACGCTCACTAGCTGCCACCGTTTGCGTCGCGCGCCCATTCAACTGTGTCAGCGATCGCTCGAAAAAATGAGTGGGTCCCAAGGTCGCTGAAATCAGCAAAAAGCGCGCTTGTGGCAAGGTTAGCAAAGGTACTTGCCAAGCAAGCCCGCGCTGCGCATCCGCATAGTAATGAAATTCATCCATGATGACGTCATCGACTGTAGCCAATTCCCCATCACGCAAAGCCAAATTAGCCAAGACTTCGGCGGTACAGCACAGAATCGGTGCCGAGCGATTGACACTCGCATCCCCCGTCATCATACCAACGTTTTCCGGTCCAAAATCCCGGCAAAGGGCTAAGAACTTTTCGTTGACTAAAGCCTTAATTGGACAGGTGTATATCGAACGACGTCCGCTGGCGACAGAGAGATAATGCAGCGCCGTAGCGACTAAAGATTTCCCGGAACCAGTCGGCGTCGCCAAAATGACATTCTTGCCTGAATACAACTCAAGAATCGCCTCTTCTTGGGCCGGGTACAGTTCGATTCCGCGGTCGACTACATATTCTAGAAAGCACTCCAGCAAGCTGTCTGCATCGGCAGCATCCTGACTCACCTGTAGCGGGAATTCCATATGCACTTCAGCATTCTGATGGTCTCGCTAGGCGCAAGCAGTATTTATCCCGCCTGCTAGGCACCCCATTTAAAAGCGTCTAGCTAAGCCAAGACAGCGCGCTTAAACAACATCAAACACTAGTCAAACTCAGGAGACTCCACTCAATCACATTTGGATTGGAGCAAAAAATGCAAAACTCGCTGATTTTCTAAAAAATCTACCGTCTCATCGTGCCCCATGCCTGGCAAGCGATCAAGTTGAACAGTTCCTCCAAGAGACTGATAATGTTCGACGACTAACTCACTATTCTCACTCAAAGGTACTAAGTCATCATCTGTTCCATGCACTAAAAAAATAGGGACCTGTGCATCCGCTAGCGGCTTGAGCTGATGGATGGGGTTCACTTTTTCGATCACCTGCAGCAATTGATCTCGGGACATCGCATAATCCTCTAATACTGGTTTAGGCTTATTTCTAAGCGGCCAACTCAGCAAGTTACAGACAGGATAAATACCAGCAAAGGCAGCCACGTGCTGAGGATGTCGAAAAGCCCACGCCAGTAGCATCAGGGCACCGCGACTTTTGGCTAACAAAATAGGTCTAGACGCATAAGCTTTCGCAATCATGGCTTGGTAAAATTCATGAAATCGCGCACTACTCTGCGGTGAACCGCGAACTTCACCGACATCATAACCAGCCACACTTATTCCAGCCTGAGTTAAATTTTTTATATACCAAGCGAAGACCTCCAAGCTCGTATCGGCCAAAGCAGGCGCTATCCAAACCCATGGCTTTTCCGGACGTCCATGATTGGCCGGAATGATGAAGGCCGATGCATCCTTTATGGAAAAGATTTCGGCCTGTTCAAAAAGTTCTTTTGCGCCAAAAGGACTTTTGAGCGGCAAAGGCATCGTCTTCGGTTTCATTGCGGGAGGCTGCCAGAGGGCAGGGCATCGTGGTTTCGGTATTTGTGCAGCAGAGCTGGCTGGATATGACACAGATCCTGTGGTCGTCGCTGCAAGCGATCTTGGTGACAATCGGCACTTCTGAGATAATGCGCAAGTGGCAAAACTTCGAAAACAATCCGCTCGCTATCGACCCGTTGTTGGATGTAGCGCCGCGCTTGTTGCAAGTGGAGAGGATTTTGACTGTAGAAGCCCGTCCGATATTTCGGCCCGATATCCGGGCCCTGTTTCTGAAAGCTGTAGGGATCAATAATCTCGAATAGGTGTGCCAGCAATTGCACCACCGAAGTCAGCATGGGATTAAACTCCGTGCGAACACATTCTACATAACCATCATACGCACCATCCAGGGAATTGCTTTTGCCATTGGCGCGCCCGGCTTCTGTTAGTATGACACCCGGCAGCTGCCGCACAAAGGCTTGCACGCCCCACAAACAACCACCCGCGAGGTAGACTTCTTCACTGTGATGAGACGCTAAACAAGTCGTTTGATTCATAGCTTTTAGCCGTCTCCCACCCAAAAATCATAAGCATCATGCCTAGTATAAACGATACAGTAAGTCCAAGCTAAAAGTCGGCTGTGTTTAAAAAAGGCAGCGCATTCAAAACTGCCAGAGCCTGCCCAATATAATAGAATCTCTCTGAACTTATGAGAATATCAAAT
>Ga0213867_1000040_pt1 | contig 60840 bp, 71 predicted proteins | sample PICome_12_FD_160120 | JGI IMG/M metagenome (GOLD analysis project Ga0213867, IMG submission 160120) | Coastal seawater microbial communities near Pivers Island, North Carolina, United States - PICO540 | ecosystem: Environmental > Aquatic > Marine > Coastal | place: USA: North Carolina... | reverse complement strand
TTCACTGGCGTAGGCATGCGCAGAGCATGGAGCCATTCTTGGTGGGTGAGTACCACCTGCTCTAGTTTTATCGCCGTCTTTTCTTTTTTCGTTCCACTCATCACTAAAGTAAATAAATTCCATATTACAATATACGATTTTTATTATAAATATCCAACTATGCTATTCCGGAAGGTTCCCCTATACAGTCTTTTTCTCACTTTACCAACTATTTCACAAAAAAAACCCCACCGGTTAGGGCAGGGTTTGTTAAATTCGCGCGTGGCGACTTCGTCGGTTAGAGAGAAACGCCCCCTACGCCTTCGTTGCCTCCATGTTCGCTTTTTTGTAAGGAGTAATCAACTTTTTAATTTCTCCTGCTGCTTTTCTAGCTCTTGCTTGAGAAGCTTTTGTAGTCCCGCTATTGTTTTCAGCTAGGATGTTAAATTGCTCTGCAATTTCATCGAATAATTCTTCTTTGTTCATAATTGTTTAATTAATTTATATTTAGTGAATGAATAACTATACTTTAAGATATAGCTGAAAAATAAATCTCCTGCTATTGCGTTAATGAAGAAAGGAATTGCTAAAGTATAACAAAGTACAAACCCTTCTATAGTTTTAGGATAACCAGTTAACCATACTCCAAAGTTAGTAACAATGAAAAATAGTAAACTGCTCATTAGTATATTTTTAGTTTTAATCGTCTTCCAGTAGTGACCTAGTAAACTGATGGCTAAGAAAGAACTGTAGACCCAAATTGATATAGAATAGAAACCTAAATAAAGATCTGATACTGCTAATGCAATTAATGGTAGTAGTGTTCCTAACACTCTATTACTAAATGTTGTAGCTCCAAATAAAGCTAAGGCTGTTATAGGTGTAAAATTAGGAGGGTGTGGAGCCAATCTAACAAATACTGCTAACAGCACAAACATTAAAGTTAAAATTTCTTTTCGGTTATACATCTTTAGTATTTGGACATATAGGTATTGGAACCATTTTATGCCTATTGTTATGTTGGAAACCGTAGAATATTTTTAATACTTCTTTTTTTCTTTTAGTTAGCTTTCTTTTATCTCCTCCAAAAGTCATTGCCCATTCTAATTCATCGTAAGTACATCCGATTTGATCTTCATCTGTTCTTCCGTCGTCCCATAAGCCATCTGTAGGTTTTGCTTCTATGATATCTAAAAGAAGTCCTAATTCACATGCTGCTTCTTTTACTTCTGATTTCATTAGGTCAGCTATTGGGCTAATATCAACTCCTCCGTCTCCATATTTTGTATAGAAACCTATTCCAAAGTCTTCAACCTTATTACCTGTACCAACTACTAATCCATTAACCATAGCAGCAGCATGATATAATGTAGTCATCCTAAGTCTAGATCTTGAATTAGCTAATGCTAACTTATCTTCTTTTTCAAATACATTTTTAAATGCCCAGAATAATTCATTTAAATTAAACTGTAAAGGAACTACGTTATCGTACTTATTACAGAGCCACTCAATATGAGCTTCAGCTCTGCTAAGTTCTTCTTTATTCTGCTCAATTGGAAGTGAAACTACATATGTCTGTACTCCTGTTTGAGCACATAAGGTAGAGGTAACGGCGGAGTCAATCCCGCCGCTTACTCCAACAACAAAAGTCTTTTCGTTTGCTTCCTTACTGTAATTACGTAACCAATCTGTAATAAATTTATATTTCATTATCCTAGTAACATTTGTTGAGCTGCGTCTAATGGTGCTTTTGTTTCTTCAGTTTTATCTAACGATACTACTGCTTCAGTAATTAACATCGTTCCAGCTACTGATACGGCATTCTCTAATGCTAACCTAGTAACTTTAGTTGGATCGATAATACCTTCTTTAAACATATCAGCAAAGTCTTCAACTCTTGAGTTATAACCATACCATTTATCTTTAGTTTTCTTTTCAATCGCTTTTCTTATATCATCGATTTCTGGTTCATCAATTCCAGCGTTAAAAAGAATCTGATAGAATGGTCTTTCTATTGATTCTAAAAGTATCTGTATTCCTACTTGCTCACTAGCAGTAAGATTTTTATAGTTACCTTTATCTTTCTTATCTCTAATCTTTTTAGCAGCATTAAGTAATGCTACTCCTCCTCCAGGTAAAACACCTTCTTCTAGAGCTGCCTTGGTGGCATGTAGAGCATCATCTACTCTATCTTTCTTCTCTTTCATTTCTATTTCAGTATGACCACCAACGTGTACCACTGCAACTCCGCCGATCAATTTACCTAATCGGTCTTGAAGATTTTCTTTCTCAAAAGGTGAATTAGATTCGTCTATCTGAGTTCTGATCTCATCTACTCTAGCTTGAATCTTTTCTTCATCTCCTTTAGCATCAATAATAGTACAGGTATCTTTTGAAACAGTAGCTTTAACAGCTTTACCTAACCAAGCAGGATCAAACTTATCCAATCTCATTCCTTTATCTGATGAGATTACTTGACCTCCTGTTATGATTGCTATATCTTCTAACGTTGCTTTCTTTCTGTCTCCAAAATCAGGAGCCTTAACTGCAGCTACAGGAAGGATACCTCTCATCTTATTAACTACCATAGTAGATAATGCTTCTCCATCGATATCGTCTGCAATTACTAACAGAGACTTATTTTGTTGAGAAACAGCTTCTAATACAGGAAGTAACTCCTTCACCTGGTTCAACCTTTTATCAGTAATTAATACAAACGGATCACGAAGAACAGCAGTCATGGTGCTGTTATCTGTAACGAAGTATGGAGACTTATAACCTCTGTTGAATTGCATTCCTTCAACTGTTTCTAAATACGTTTCTCCGGTCTTTGATTCTTCGATTGACACAACTCCATCCTGTCCTACTTTTTCCATAGCAGTAGAAATCAATTCGCCAACTTCATTATCGTTATTGGCAGAGATAGTAGCGACCTGTTTAAGCTGTCCTTCGTCCGTTATATCTTTACTTACTGATTCTAAATACTCAACTACGTCTTCTGTAGCGAGTTCTATTCCTTTCTTAACTTGTACTGCAGTATGATCTCCAATAGTTCCTAAACCTTTTTGAAACATCTCTCTAGCTAGTAGTGTAGAGGTAGTAGTACCATCACCAGCTTCTTCTGCAGTCTTAATAGATGCTTGTTTAACTAATTGTGCTCCAATATTCTCTAATGGATCTTTTAATTCAATAGACTTTGCAACTGTTACTCCGTCTTTAGTAGAAATTGGATTACCTGATGTTTGTTCAATAATTACATTCCTACCTGCTGGACCTAAAGTACATACAACAGTCTTTGCTAATTTTTCGATACCTTCTGAAAGTCCTACTCTAGCTTTGTGATTAAATTCTAAATCTTTACTCATATTATGCTTCTTTTATAACTGCTAAAATTTCTCTATCTTGTGCGATGTAGTATTCATCTCCTTCAAAGTCAATACGTAATGTACCAATTTTAGGTACTAAAACTACGTCACCTACTTTACAGGATCTAACGCTAATAACTTTTTGTGGATCTAATTCGGATTGTCTTCCTGGACCAATGGCTAATACTTCACCCATTTCAGGTTTTTCTTTACCCATATCTGGTATGACAATATTTCCGTAAGTTTGTTCTCCTTCGTCGATCGGCTTAAGGAGTATTCTATCATTTGTTGGTAATAACTGTTTTGACATAAATCTTTTTATTTATATTAATATAAGAACTTTTATTTGAAAAACAAACCCAGAGCTGGTTTATTTAGCTAATTTTTAAAGTTTTTGGCTCTAAACCTTTAGCATAAGGTATAACAATTTGCAATAGTCCGTTTTTAAAGTCAGCTGTTGCCTTACTTAAGTTAAACTTACTATCAATTTTCCAACCTAAGTTGAATGAGCGTTTGGCAATACCTTTATGGATATAGACATCGTCTAATTCAGCTTTTGGTCTTTCGTAATTTACTCTGATTATATTACCCTCAATAAGAATTTCGATATCTTCTTTAGAGATTCCAGTACAGGCAATATCAATGCCTAGACCATTGTCTCTTTCGTAAATATCTAAAGGGTGGGGTAATTTGGATTCTGCAAGAGGCTTATATGCTCCTGCTTCTTGGAAAAAATTCCTTACTAAAATGTCGAACGGATTTCGTTCTAAAAATAATGTACTCATATCATTTAAATTTGTGACGTCCTAAGATCGTCGGGTTAAAAAAAAATTAAAACGCTCTGGGCTGTTTCTCATTTATTATAAATATCGTTGTTTTTTGTTTTTCTGTTCTTGTCTAAGTCTCTTACTTAGATCTGGTTTAAAAATTAAATCGTAAGGTACTTTAGCTTTATAGAATATATCCTCATAAAATGAGATTGGAATATTTAGTTTTTCCGATAACCATTCTATTTTCTCATCTAAGTACTTTATTTTATCAACATAAAACTCTAAAGGGTATTTAGGTTCTATAGTTCCTGCTTGCCATTTCAAATGATCTCCTTGTTTTAGGTATTTCATTCCGTGTAGCGCTTGCCAAGATTCTGCTTGAGCAATTTTATCTTTACGTTGTAGTAAAATAATATTACTAAACCGCTTACTAAAATCTACTATATCATCTAACGTATAATCAACAGTTTTAAAAGGTATTAATTTAATACATTTAACCTTCTTTAGATGTTTTATGTCTCTTGGTTCACTAATGAACTTAAAGTCATAATTTTTACTTAATTCGTTACCGAGATAAGTACTGCCAGTTCTAGGACCTGATATGATAAGTATACCTTCCATTAATGTCCTTCTGACCAATTATTAGCAATCTCTGGTGGAGCTTTCAAAGTTACTCCAGGTAGTTTAGTTGTATTCTCCATTATCTCTTGAACGTAAGGAGCAAATCTTTCAGCATCTTTTTCAGCTACGTTGATTATCAATTGATCATGAACCTGTGCCTGGCATATAGCATCGATACCTAACTCTTTAGCTTTACGGTTAATAACAAGAGCTGCTCTATTCACTACTGCAGCTGCTAATGACTGCAATTGAAAGTTAAGACAGTTATTAAGGCCGTTACGATAATCTCTATATGCTTGAGTTACTTGATCTCTAGGAGATATTATTTTACCAGTCTTTGGATTAGTTTTAGTAGGTATCTGAGTTTCTAGTTGCTTTCTATATCTCCAATCCATCATACGATCTCCAACCTGCTCATATATACGTTTAACTTTAGGTAAGTGACGTACACGTCCTACATAGTTTTCTATCTTACCGTAAGCCTTAACCATTTCTCTTGATCTTTCTCTCCATGCTGCTAGTTCAGGAAAACCATCTAAGTAACCTTTAATAAGTCCTTCAGCAGTCTTTTGATCTACATCTAAAGTCATTTTAAGAGCATATGCTTCCATACCGTATGCAATACCTAATGAGTAAGCTTTAGCTTTATTACGAGCAACAGGTTCTAACTTCTTAAGATAGTTATCAGCTTTTTTATCAGCTGAGACTCCGTTAGGGAATCTATCTCTTTGCTCGTTTAGCTTCTCAGTTTTTATAGCTACAGTAGAATAGAAGTCCCATCCTTTATTAAAGATCTCTTGAAGAGCTTTATCTCCTGTAACGCTAGCAAAGCAGTGAGGTTCTAGAGATTCGTAATCCGCATCAATAACCTTTCTACCAGGTCCGGCAATTAAGAACTCTCTAACTATATTCACATACTTCATGATTACAGGAGCATCTTCTCCTTCTTCTAGGGGCTTCGGTAACTGTTGAGCATCAGAACCGTATCGACCAGATACAGTACCATTTTGCTTGAAGTAGAAATAGTATCTACCGTCTTCCTGACGGTCTCTAAACCTGTCTACGTAAGTAGATTTTATCTTAAGTAACTTATTATATATACGTAAGTTCTCAGCCCAAGGGTACGTCTTTGCTAACTCTTCTACCATAGACATATCAAATTTATCTCTACCAGATTTAGTATTAGCTCCTGATACTTTAGGTTTAATTCCCATATACTTAAACACAATCTCACCTAAGTGCTTTTTAGATTGAATATTAAGGTATTCACCATCATTAGCTTCTTTCCATAATGACATAGATATCCTAGCTCTCTCTACTTCGTCTATTAACTCTAAATCACCTGTAAGTAAGAATTCCTTAATCTTAGAATCCTCTAACTCCTCTATATTCTTCTGAGTAAGAGAATATTTACCAGTTTTATCAGATTTAGGCAAAGGAAGAGAATAACGCTGTACTAGTCGTTGAGCAAAGTTACCTTTATGAGACGGAGGATAAGCATCGGTAGCAGTATCTACTACCCAGGCTTTAACCTCAGGTACGTCAAGTAAAGATTTCATTACTATCTCTTTATTTTTAGCTTGATCTTCAGTAATTTCAGTATGTATCCTTTCAATTAACTCTACATCTAAATCTACTCCCTGTGCTTCCATAGGCACAGTTACTTCTCTGTAGATAGGCATAACCTCATCTTCAAAGAAAAACTTCTCTAATCCTTCCTCTTTAAGTTTTCCCAAGTATAAATTACATATACGTAGAGTAAGGTCGGTATCAGCAGAAGCATACTTACTAAGAATGTCCAGATCAGCTTTATAGATCTGAAAGCTTTCTTTAGTGACGGATCCTCCATTCTTTTTAATACTTTCTTTTAGTTCAACTTGTTCTTCATTAGCAGCTTTTTCTACATCAAGCCCTAGAGCCTTTTGGTTCATTATCGCTATGGACTTTAGTCCAAAAGGATTACCGAAACCAAAAGCACCTTCTTCATAAACAGTATGAACAAGTAGTCCAGTATCAACCCATACGTCAGGAAGTAAGTCTACACCGAAGTAATTTTTAATAAACTGAACGTCAAACGAAGCGTTATGGAATACAAGTTTTTTTCCTAGTAGCCCTTTAAGTAGATTTCTTGATAAAAGCTCTGTAGAAGTATCATCAATAGTTTGAAGAACTAACTCATCTTTCTCATAATCAAATACTAAAGTAGGTAGGTAAAAACCTATACCTTCATCACCGGATATAGACCATCCAATAATTTTATCTTTCCTAGGATTAAGTCCAGTCGTTTCAGTATCGACTGCTATCACTTCTGACTCTTGTATGTGTTGAAACATTAACTTTAAAGTCTCTGAGTCTTGGACTGTATAATACTTTTTTTCTATTCCCATATATAACTTCTTACTAAATTATCTTTATATTTACCAAACACTTCATTACTTCCTTTCTTATAAGATATGGAAATATTATCAGGAAAACAACCTTTTGGTACATGAAATTCATCAATTCTGTTTGCTCTTCTATTAAAAGCTAATCCTCTGATATCACCGTGTTTTTTCCCACATTTTCTAAAAAATATTCTATATGAAGTTGGGAACATATTATGGGTCTCCTGATAATCTTGATCAGTACCCGTTTTAGAATCATCACCGTTTGCAAAATCTTCATAATCACCTGTAAGGCTGGAAAGTAAATTATACTTTCTTTTAAAGAACATTTCAGCTAATGTTCCTACTTCCACATCCCAAAGTACTTTAGAAAGTATTTCGTCATTTTCTCTATTGGTAATCTTTAGAATGAAATCGACCAACCAAGCTTTCTGTCTTCGCTCGTCTTCGTAATTATTGTAATACGCCATAACCTTTATTTTACTAATTATTTATAACTAAATATAAGAAAAAATATGCAGGGAAGCAACTTATTTGTTAGAAAGTTCCTTGAGTATCTCTGCAGAGTCTATCTTAATTTTATGCTCTAATTCTAATTGAGCAATAACCCTAGTTTTCATTTGGTCATCCCCGTTAAAAAAATTCCAAATTAATGATGTACGAAGTTTACGAATATTTCCTTGTACAGATTTACAACTTAATTCTAATAACTCTCTATCTTCTTCCTCAACTTGAAAAGGAATATCTTTTTCAGAAGCATAGGATATGAGCCCTAATAAATCGTTACTTTCATAACAGTTTTTTAAGTTGTTAAATTCCTCTTCACTTCCTCCTCTGTCAGGGTGGGCTATTTTAGAAGCCGAACGATACAGTTTCTTTACTTTAGATGCTTTCTCTTTCGACTTCTTTTTTTCTTCTTCACCGGGAGGTTTATCTCGCATCTCTCCAGTTTCTTGATTAACCCACATTTCAGTTTTAATGTTATTGAAGTACTTTCCAAATATTTCTTTCCACTCTACTTCTTGTAGATCATACTCTTCTTGAGTATCTTCTAATTCAAGTTGTAAATATTGGTATTTAAGTGAGTACTTCTTTAACAGTCTGGACATTAGTATTCCCCGTATAGGTCAAATTTCATTGGTTCTTCTTCTTCGATTTCAATTTCATGTTTTTTAATAGCATAAAGTTTACCGTCTAAAGGAGCTAATCTATATTCACCTTTGAATTTAGTTGCTCTCATGTACATAGTTAATGCCATAACTAATCCCTCTATAACGGTAGATTGATCTCTTTCCAGAATCCAATTATCACCGGGTGCTTTTCTTTTAGCAATTAACTCTTTTTCTTCTTCAATTATAACTTCAGCCATTACTGTCTTAATGTTTTTTGAATTCTGTAATCTGTATCAGTAAAGAAGTCAGGAATAAACCTTGAGTGAGTTGCTCTAATAGGATTTATATCTAATCCTCCTCTTCTAGTATATAAGCATGATACCATTAAATCATCAGGTTGATATGCATCCATTAAATGCTTAAATACCATTTCGCAAATCTCTTCATGAAAGTGACTAACGGTTCTATGAGATACGATATATTTTGCTACCGAATCTACTGCAGGTAAATTTTTACCGTTCATTCTAATAAATACATCACCCCAATCTGGTTGATTAGTTACTCTACAGTTAGATCTTAATAAGTTAGATCTTAATTTTATTTCTTTAGGAGTTTCTGAGGTATCTTCTATAAGTAATTGAGAAGCATCAGACTGAAAAGCTGTAAAATCTATTTGGTCTAAATCTACTATATCTCCTAAATCTTCATATCCTTCAAAAGATAATTCTTTACCGTCGTCTAAATCAGTGTAAAAGCTTACAGTAGTATTAGTTTCAAGTAACTTATCTAAATCAGTTTTTACTCTTTCTTCAATCTCTAAAATACAATCTACAGAAGTTTCTCCTAATCTAGTCATATTAAAAGAATTTAGGTATAACTTAATAGATTTAGATTCTACGTGATATTCAGAATCTGAAGGACATACAATTTTTAACATACCTGCTACAGGTAATCCTTTTTTAGTAATAGCTGATACTTCGTAACAGTTCCAAGTATCTACTCCTACAAAATCTTTATCAGTTAATCCGTATCCTTCTCTATTCAAATAACGAGGTACTTTAACTAATAACTCTGGTGCGTAGGTATCTTTATACCCGTCACCGCCTACTTTTCCTAAGTGTTTAGACGCAATGTCTACTACTTCTTGATAATTTTTAACTTCTGCCATATTTTTATCCTTTAAATAATTGTTTTTTGCCACCTTCGTAAACATAAGCGTGACCATTTTCTATTAATAGTTTATTTAAAGAGGTTTCTTCTCCATCGAGATCAATAAAAATCTCTGCAAGTACTCTTCCATACTTACCTTTACCGTAGGACTGAATGATAAATTTACCATCATTTAGCTCTAAGTGTTTTTTTGTAAATTCAGAAGCTAATATACCTTTAGCTTTTTCTTCTAAATTTCTAGTTCTCTTTTCCCAGGTATCTACACCTTTGAATCTAAGCCTTGCTTTAACCCAAGTACTGAATCCTAAGTCGATCATAACATCTGCTGTGTCACCATCAACTACTCTTAATAATTTTGCTCCGTATCTAAACATTTATAAAATCTAAAATTTGTTCTACCCTTTGCATAGGGGAACCAGTTATCGTCAAATAAGGTTGACGTACACCTTCAAGAACAGCTTTAAACTCACTATCTATTTCCTTTCTCCATTGTTCATCTACACTTCTAACTCCATCGTCTACTGAATCGAATTCAATAGGGAAGTAAACATAATGAGTATATTCGCTCTTTATTCTATTCCAAGTATCTTCTATATAATCGTTCGTATATGTAGTTACTCCTTTCATAAATCTAGAGTAAACTAAAACATCCATATAACATCTATCTAATACTAAGTTATAAGGTTGAAGTAAAGCTTCCAAATGAAAACTACTAATAGCTAATTGAGTAGCATCGGTACCTTTTTCATTAATAGGAAATCCGTAACTACCTACTGTTCTAGTAGATTCATTAATAAACTCATACTTAGGTAATTTATTTTTAAGTAATTCGTAAACAGTAGTCTTACCTGTACTACTTGCTCCTACTAATGCTATTCTTTTTATCATAAAACCGTTTTTAGGAAGTTACACCACATATATAACCCTCTATCTCTTAAGATACGAAATAAATCATTAAGCTCCAAATTAAAATTATTAAATCTCTCTTCAGAAATTACTTTTCCTTCATCTACACCTGCTACTACTCTATGTAATACTGTGCCAACAACTGGGTACTTTCCTTCAAAAGCTCTTATTTGAGGATCTTTACCTTTAAGCTCTGGATACTCGGTTATAAGGCCTGGGTGACCGTTAATTATATTAAATCTTTCACAAATCTCAGGAGGCATTATTCTAAGCCATCCATGTAAAGTGACCAATGCTTCTGGAAAGTATACTAAGGTATCTTCATATTCATCTAACGAAGGTTTATTACTCATAGTAAAGTAACCTTTCTTTTCTATTCTTTCATCAATAGTTCTAAGATGTTCAGGTCTATCATTAGTAATTATCCTATCTGGCCATCTACCTAGTGATTCTGCTATATCAGCTATTTCAGCACCTGTCTGACTAAAAAATGCTATCCATACTTTAGTTCCCATTTGTGTACCATTTAAATTTTTGAATATTATTTCTAATAGTTCCTAACTGATGCTCGTCAATATCTGAATTTATTAATTCATGTAACTTCTGTCTTTCTTTAGACCATAGTCCATCTGAACCATATGTTATGCCTTTAATACCGTGTACAACAGGATTTGAAGTATCAAGTGAATATATCCAATCGTAATCGGAATGCTTATAAAAACTAAATTCTTGAGGTAAACTACAACCTAGTAAGTGATGAGGCTTTGTAGTATTTATTACACCGTCTCTAAGTAAGTCTCCTAGTAGCTTAACACGTCCTAGCATCCAGCTAACATACTTGTTAGCATGAGGAACAGAATGTGTATAATACGAATAATCAAAAGAGATAGCAATCATGTCTACATCTGCTGATTTATTCATATAGTTATAACAATCTACTATTTCATCATAAGTTTTACCTTGTACTACTCCTATCTTACCACTACCTTTATAACCAAGACCTTTATTATTCCAGTCTTCCATTTGATCGCAAGTTTTAGTAGCATCTTCCAAAGCATCAGGAACTATGTACCATGTAGGTTTAAGTTCGTTAACCCACTTGTTAAATTTATCTGCATCGAAAGCCTCTTCTAATTCAAAAATAGAGTTATCTAAAATTATTTCTCTACCTTTTAGCGCTGCTTGTTTAAATTGACGTAAGTATTCTTCATCTTCTTCAAATAAGTGTACTAATGCATAATCGTAATCTGTAAATCTTTGTACTTCTTCAAAAATACCTTTAGGGCTCTCGTGTGCTATCTTTATCATCTATATTTGTAGTATTTAAAAGTGTTGACATTGTTCTTACTGAGTTATCAATAAGTTCTAATGCATGATCAAGTTTCTTTTGATTCTTATCATATTCATAAATTTCAGAATATGCTTTTTTAACTATACTGTACGGTAGGTAGTCCTCGCCGTCAATAGTAACTTTATGTTTTTCTAAATTAATCATTAAAGAATTGTTTAAGGTCCGGTCTAAAGTAATTAATAGATTTCATTACTTTCATATCTCTGGATCGGTAGACAATATACCTTCCTTCCGCAACTTTCTCAAAATGACAGGCCTCACCTTGCTCCTTACTTCTTTGGCTGACACTCTGTATGGCTTCTTCTTCAGTTTTACAAGCTTTTGACATATTAGAAGCTTGTACCTCTTGATATGCTGGCCATATCTTATCTTTAAGGCCGTGTAACATAGTACCGTTCCCAAGGGAAACATAAGCAATGTCGCACAAAGCGTCCAAAACTTCCACAATGTCGCCCCTTTCGCAAGCTTCTCTATATTCTTCGAGTTCTTCAAGGATAAAATCGTAGACGAATTGCCACTCTTTTTTTTCTGGTATAGTCGGTTCATAATTGTTTGGTTTGTTAAACGTTGCGTTAAACTCTTCTACTTCATTAACAAAAGGAACATCTGCACTTAATCCAGTGCTAGGGTCCATTCCCGGTTCGAGATTTTCAAATAGTGATAGTTGTTTACCCATTTTTATTTAATTTATTTGTGTTTTCTTTCGGCATTGATAATCCTCCAATAGTATGGATTTTATCATCTTCTTCCGGCCAAGGGCCTGGTTTATCTACAAATTCTAAAAACTCCTGTACTTCATCTGATCTCATATAATCATCTTCATATCTAACTATATCATCTTCTCCGAAATAAGTTCCAATTTGTACTTCTACAAACTGTGCAATTTTATCTGTTTTATTCCATGCTCTATGTTTATTCCCTCTAGGGATAGTGATGGAATCACCAGGGTGATCTAATGTATATTCTTCTCCTTCTCTAATAACTGTTAAAGCTCCTTTGACTAATATCCATTGCTCTTTTCTATGTTTATGAGACTGGTAGGATAATCTTTCACCAGGAGATACAGATATTAACTTAACTTTAGTATAGTCAGTATCTAATAATACATCGTAACAACCCCAAGGTCTTTCGTCGTGTTCTAATGACTGCATTTCTCTGCTAATTCTATATTTTTGTAAAACTCTGCTTTTGCTGAATCTTCGTTTAGAAAGGCTCCAGTAAGTTTAGCTGTCTGCATAGAAGCTCCTCCATGCTTTACACCTCTACATGATACACATGCATGAGTTGCATTTACTTGTACTGCTACACCTAAATTACCTTCACATATCTTATCCACAGCATTATGTATAGCTACCGTTAACTGCTCTTGAATAGCTCCTCTTCTACCGAATTGCTCTACTATTCTATTAAGCTTAGATAGTCCCACTACCTTACCATCTTCAGAAGCTATATAAGCAATACTTACTGTACCTCTAATAGCTTGATGGTGGTGAGAACACATAGACGTTACTGGTATGTTACTCTCTTGTACTATACCATCATATCCATCAGAAGGAAATGCTGTAATACGGTCTAAAGGGCTATATCTTCCAGCCCATAAATCATTAACATAAGCTTTAGCTACTCTGAAAGGAGTATCTGCAGAGTTAGGATCGTCTTTATAGTCACATCCTAATGCAGTTAAAAAGTTTGCATATGCTTCTGCTGCTCTCTCTATAATAACTTGCTTTTCATGATCAGTAAGTCTAGCTTCTGGTCCTTCTGTCTTTTGTTTTTCCGCTAGTTGAGTTGAAATACCGTTAGCGAATCCGGCTCTTACTAATTCTGTTCCTTCTATAAACTTTTTAGGCATAATATATAATTTGTTTTTACTGAGGTTCTACGACTCATTCTTAATTAAAGATAAGAAATTTATTTTAAACATCCAAATAATCTTGAATAGTTTTGGAAGTTTCTTTTTCCCAAGGGTAAACAACCCAACCGTAATCATCAGGTATCTCTTTTGCGAAATATTCTGGTTTTGCTTTCGAAGAAGTTTTGTAATGTAAAGTAGCAAACTTAGGATTAAACATTTCTTCTCTCCATTTTAATATTGTCTCTCCACTATCTGCTATATCATCTATAATTAACAGTCTAGGGTAGTGATTACTTTTATATTCAAAGTAAGGAATATCAAAACGATGTGAATACATTATTGCTAAGATAGTACCTCCTCTAGGAATTCCTGTTACGTAATCTATTTCTCCTTTTGTTTGTGCGTGAATGTTATCGAGGAGTTTATAAACATCCTCCCAACTATAATAAACTCTTTTTACTCCCATGTGTGATTTAAGGTCCAATTACCGGTAGTATAATCTGCTGATGAAGACGTCCCTACCTTTTTCAAAACCTCTTTCATATGATCCCATTGTTTAGGGGTAATATTGTAATGGTGTACTCCTTCTGCAAATCCTCTTAACCACTGTACAAATTCTATCTCATTCATAATTTAATCCAAAAAATTTATAATTATTAATAACTGCTTCTTTTTCTCCTGCTTCAATCGCTTCTTCTTCACTATCGAATATTGCTTCTACTGGGCATTCCGGAACACAAGCTCCACAATCAATACATTCTTCAGGGTTTATATACAAGCTTTTTCCAACAAGTTCTTCTTTAGACATATTTGCTACTTCTGCACCAGCTCCTGTAATGTCAATAGGTCCATGTATACAATCTACAGGACATACTGCTACACAGGCTGTATCGCAAGTACTAACACAAGGTGATCCAATTATAAAACTCATTAAACTTCTCTTTGATCTTCAAACGCAATAATATGCGGTCTCCAAGTTAATCTATAACCATTATCTCTAACCCAATCAAACATAACTGGATAAGATTTAAATAATGACTCTCTATCATCACCAGCAGGCATAAACCATACCTTATCTTTAGGAGCATCTAACTGCTCGATACAATCCATAATTTCTGCTAATGCTTTTTCGTCTTTTCCATCCCATACAGGTTTTAAATGATAATCTGAATGGTATGCAATACTTTCTTTTATAGCAGGGTAATTAAGTCTAAACTTATTATGCTGCTTTATCATTTTCTCGTCTGTAATTTTTCCTTCAGGAGTAACAACACCCAGAACGGGAACGCTATTGCTAAATTTAGGAGAAATACTAAGTAGATTGATAGGATAATCAGTAGGGAGGAAATGGCTTCCTTCGTTTTCCATAGTAATGAAAATATTCCTTTCATTTGCTAAATGTGTTAATTCGTTAACAAGCTTTTTATGCATTGACGGGCTACCCCCAGTTAACATCATTTCTGATATATGAGGATTATCATCATATGCTTTAATAATATCGTTAAAAGTAAACTTACCTTTTTCAGGGTGAATACTAGTATACCAGCTATCACACCAACCACCTTCTCCAAAGTAACATCTATGAGTACATCCAGTAGTTCTAATAACTACAGTAGGGTACCCTGCTCTAGAACCTTCAGACTGCACTGCTGTATAGATTTCGACTATAGGTAAGTTTTTATCATAGTCTTCTATTCTACCAAGATTACCTGACATTTTAATTTGCTGGGACATATATTGCTGAGTTTTTACCGTGTTCTCTGAATTCTACTTTAGATAATTTTACTCTACCTTTTGTTTCTTCTTCCAAAAATGGATTAATTTTATTATACAGAAACTCAGCGAACTTTTCAGCTCCAACTGCATCTATAACTCTAAGTTGGATAGTTCCGTTTCTTTCTAATTTAGTAAAGTATCCTGCTAATTGAGGATCATCTTTAGCGATAATAACTGTATGGTCAAACATATAATCGAACCAAGCTTTAGGTGACATACCGTCTATTTTTGCTTGAGCTCTTTTCATACCGCCAAAGTCCCATACCCAGTTTCTATGATCTAATTCTCCTTCAAACCATAATTTAAAAGAGACTCCATAGCCGTGTAGAAACCTACAGTGAGTAGTTTCTGCTTTCCATTGACGGAAACAGGTACTAAAACCGTCAAATACTTTTGTTGATTGAAATTTTCCCATAACTTTAATTTAAACTAATTCTTCCCCTATTCCAACTATTTCAGCTAAAAATAAACCGATAAAGCCAATCTCATAAAAACCAAAAAAACCAAAAGCGCATGCTCCTAGTCTAATAGCTGATTTAATAAATGAAATTGTTTGGTGTAATTTTGGATCTGGTACTTTCTGACCATTAATCTCAAGAGAAGAGGTATTCTCTCTGTCGTCTCTATTATAGAGTTCTTCCATAACCTTTTTTTCTAATTTTGCCATATTCGTGTTTTTAAAGTGGTGCTACGACACTATAGTCATATATATCTAATATAAGAATAATTTATTTAAGAAGCAACTTTATAAAGGTAAAGTTGATCCTGTTATTACTACTTTCCAATTATTACCGTCATAGAAAGCTAAAGTGCTTCCAGTAACAGCTAATGATCCTGTACTTACATTACTTGGTAATGGGTTACTAGGAGTTAAATTAATTAAAGCTGAAGCGCTAACAACTGATTGTAAAGCTGTTATTTTAGCAGCTTCTAAAGCAAATGATCCAGTAATACTGTTTATATTAGCATACCTAGCATCATAAGGAGTAAACCCATACCTAGAATCTGCTATATCAAATATTTGCGTACTACTACTAATTAAGTTCTTACTTTCTAATAAACTTACTCTAGAAGAATCATAAGAGATATCATTCCTTAATGAAGCTGATGCTATTTGCCATTCTACTTCTCCTAAAAAGTCATCTTGTAAAGAAGAACTTAATAAAGCAAAAGAACTACTAAGAACATAATCTGATTGAAGTGATGCGCTTAATTGTAAAAATGATCCACTTAATGCTGTGTAAGAACCGCTATTTGCATATCTAGCATCATAAGGGTCAAAACCGTATCTAGGATCACAAACATTAAATAGTTGAACACTACTACTTATAATAATTTTTCCTGCTTTAGATAAGTAGGTATTAGCTGCTGAAGATGATAAATTTGTTAATTGTACATCTGATGCATATTCAGCGTCTAAAGAGGCAAGTTGGTTAGCTAAGGAAGCTGAAGTTATATCAAATGCTCCTGATATTGCATTTTTATGTGCTAAAGAACTAGTTGATGCATTAAGACCTTCTACTGCTGTTGTTAATTGAGCATCTGTTGCAAATGTAGCATCTAACGAAGCACTAAAGTTTAAAAGTTGTGCTGTCTCTGTAGCTAATGAACTTGAAACTAAATCTAATTGAGCGTCAGTAGCATAAGTAGCATCTAACGAACTAGAAAAGTTTTCTAAATTAGTTACTCTTGAAGATACTGCTGTTACATCGGCGTCAGTAGCAAATGTATCGTCTATGGAAGAACTAAAGTGATCTAATCTACTAAGTGATGCAGAAACGTTAGTATGACCTATAATGTTTAAAGATCCACTAACTGTAAGATCTCCCATTGATCCGGAAAGTACATTTCCTTTACCGTCTTGTATAACTGCGCCGTCTACCTGTACAATTCGTTGGTAGGTTTGATTTATTCTCGAGTCCGTAAAATTCGCCATAGTAAGAGTATATTATATAAATAGTCCTAGAAATTCTTATAACTAAACGGATCTCTTTTTTTCAACTCCTTTATTTTTTTTTGATAAAGTTTGTTTTTTTTGTAGTTTATGTACAAGTTCTTTAAGTAGTTGAATAATCTCATTTTTTTAATACTAAATAGTTTCCTAATACTAAGTAATCTATATCACTATTTAAAAATCTTTCTATAGCTTGATTAGGAGTTCTTGTTATTGTTTCGTCTTTTAAATTAAAGGAAGTATTGAGTAAAACTCCATGACCTGTAATCCTTTTAAATGCATCTAATAATAAATAGTACCTTTCGTTCTGTTTCTTATTTACCGATTGCACTCTTGCAGTTCCATCAATATGAGTAGCGGCAGGGAACCTTTTCAAGGAAGCATTTTTTACTTTTACTACCTGGTTCATATACGGAATATCATCTTTAGTGAGAAAGTACTTAGTTACGTCTTGTTCAAGTACTGATGGTGCAAATGGTCTAAATCCTTCTCGTTTTTTTATAACATAATTTAGCTTTTCTCTCATTTTAGCATTAAATGGAGAAGCTAAAATTGACCTATTCCCTAAAGCTCTTGCACCGAATTCCATACGATCTTGAAACCAAGCAACTATTTTATCAGAAACTAATAACTTAGCAACTCTATTCATTAATTTTTCTTCTGTAAATTCAACGTAGATTACTTTATCTTCGTTAGCTAATATTGCATCTTCATACTCCTCTTTTGTATAGCTATTACCTAAGTAGGGAGAAATGTTTTCTTTATTTGGACCTTTATAGTTATATAAACAAGCTCCGATAGCAGATCCAGCATCAGAAGGAGCGTAAGGAACAAATATATTTTTATAATGTTTATATGCTTTGTAATTTGCTACACCATTATAAGCACATCCTCCACCTATACATAAGTTATCACTCTTACCTATAAGCTTCATTTTATTAACAAACTCTAAAAAGTAATATTCATATACTGCTTGAGTTGCTGCTGCTAAATCTTTATGGTCTTGAGTAAATTCTTCTTCTGGTAATCTTGGGGGTAAATCAAGTAATTTAGCAAGTTTGGAATTGAACATTATTTTATCTGTATATTCCCAAGTATAAAATTTTTGGTCTACTCTAAAACCTGCTAATTGAATCGTATTTACAAGTTTATCGTAAAACTTACCAGGATTACCGTAAGGTGCTAATCCCATTACTTTATACTCTCCTTCATTTGGTTTAAATCCTAAGAAAGCTGTCATAGTAGAATAAAACATACCTAATGAGTTAGGAAATTTATAAGAATGTTTTAGTTCTAATTCTTTACCTTTAGCTTTCCAAAAACTTACTGTATCCCATTCTCCTACTCCGTCTACTACAAGTACATCAGCAGCTTTATAAGGTGATGTTAAAAATGAAAACGCTGCATGAGACTTATGATGAGGGGTATAAGTAATCTCCCCTTTATATCCTAAATCTTTGAGTAAAAATTCTGGGTTATTATTGTCAAACTCTTTTCTGAATCGCTTTTTAGTAAAGTAGGTCTTTATTGGATGCTTGCTAAATATCTTCTCTACCCTATTCTTTTTTATTGATGGATCTTCGTACCAGCATACTTGTGCTATTTCATCTATGCTTGTCTGAGTGCTTTCTAAACAGTATTTAATAGCGTTTATAGGAAAAGAATTATCATGTTTTATTTCTGTAAATCTTTCTTCTTCAGCAGCAGCTAGTACTTTACCGTTTTCAACTATACAAGCAGCGGAATCGTGATAAAAAGCTGATATACCTAATTGAATCATATTAAGTTTCTGTTTTGTGAATTTTGTTTAAGCCTCTTTTTTGGATCAGTGTAACTTAAATACAAACTAGTATCAAATTCTAATCCATTTAAAGCTCTTTTAATAGTATTTTCTCTTCTTAACGTTTTATGACTATATAAATCATCGTACCAAACTCTATAAATTCCTAAATCTAGTTCTAAAAGCTCTAATTTAGGTTTTTCATTTAAATAGAAATTTATTTTATGATGAACAAATACTGGGTCGATAGGATAATCTGAACTATATGGAGAACCAAAACGATTAAGGTGTTCTTTTTCTGTCCTTTCAGCTGCTATAGCGTAGCTAGTTGCTTGGTCTTCAACATTTCTTCTATCTAAAATAATTACGTGTTTGAATTTCTTAGCAAATTCTCTAAAGTAATCAAATGTATTAGTATTATCTGGATGTTGATGAGTCATACATTTAACTACTAATTTGGAATTATGATCTATATTATCAAAATCAATATCACTATAATCCTTTTCAAGTGGGAGAATATTTAACTTTTTACCTCTTTTCCATATAGGGTTAAAAGGTTCATATACAGGTCTGTATTTAAACGTTCTAGCTAATGCTTTTGTAAGCACAGTAGAACCTGTTCTCGGTGTTGTGATAATAAGTATACTCATTCATACGTCTTTGTGGAGAATATCGGAGTCGAACCGATGACCTCTTCGGTGCAAGCGAAGCGCTCTAGCCAGCTGAGCTAATCCCCCTACCTGTTAAATGGTTCGGTTTCTTCTTGCTCCGTCCCAAATTACTTTTTTAGCTTTACCCAAGAAATGATATCTACTTATTCTATCATTTACTTGATTCCTTTCAGAATTTAGTTGGGTATTACCGTTTTCTTGCTTACGATCATGCATACTCTGCTAATAATTTTTTAACATGTGTTTTCGCAACTTCGTAATCAACTGGTCCAGTCTCGTCCTCGTATTGTACAGGGTCGTTAACACCGAGTTCAATAAACGCTTCGATTCTTTCAACAGACGACGCACTTTTATAGTCAGAGTTTCCTGATGGGTATGGTTTGTACGATGTATTCGTTCTTTTGTATACTTCGTTAAAATCCAATTCCAATGCTTTAATGAGTTCTTGTCCATCTTTTAAGATTCCTAATTTGTCTGTATCTAAGTAAGGAGTAAAGTACCCTACTTTATCAGCTTCCCAGTTACCAATTCTAAAAGCAGCATCATCTGCATCTCTAAACTCTTGTCTACAGTCTGGATAAATAGCATGATCACCTGCATGTATTCCTAAAGCAATATCAGTATCATTTCCATTAGCATTAGCAGCAGATAAAGCTACAGCTTGAACTAAAGAAGCGAAAATTTTATTACGATTAGGTACTACAGTAGCTTTCATGTTATCTTCTTCGTAATGTCCTTCCGGTACATCTTCTCCTCCTTCTACAAGGTTAGAATTTAACAGATTTACTAAACCGTCTAATTTAATAACTTGATAGTTAATCTTGCAACCTCCAAAACATTTATTATCTGAAGGACAAGTTTCATTAATATAGTCTACTAATGATTGTGCTCTTTCAAGCTCTACTCTATGCTTTTGACCGTAATCAAACGATATAGCAGTTACTTGATCATACTCTTTTAAACATCTGAGTAATAATGTAGAGGAGTCCATCCCTCCGCTTAGACTAACAACAACATTTTTTGCCATTTTATTTAAATTTAATATTTGCCAGGTATTATAAACGTATAGGCGGACGCTATTCTATAATAGAAGTTAAGGAATTTCCTATAGACTTCCAACGATCAGCATATTCTTTTAATGAATATACCTTTTTATTAGGGTCTCCGTTAAGTAACTCTCTTGCAACTGTCTTAAGAGCTGCTCCAAAATTACCTGGGTAAGACACTGTCTTTATATAAGGAGTATTATTATCTCCTTTAATAACATTTTCATAAACTGTAAATCCACCGCTAGCAGACTTAGCAATAAAAAAAGGTTCCATCACTGGATCTTTAATTAATGTATCTGATGATGGGATTGAATCGGGTTTTCGTAACATATTAAAATAAAATTAATTCTTTAAGGTTTTGAGAAGTTTGTAAACCTACTTCTTTCTGTATATCTCCATTCTCTTGAATAATCACTGTGGTTGGAACAGAACGGACTTGGTATTTAGCTGCCAGTCCTTCAGTATCCTTATCTATATCTACTTCTACATATTCTACTCCTTCAGTAATTTCTGCTTTGACTTTATCCCAAACAGGAGCATAAGATCTACATGGACCACACCATGTTGCACTAAACTTAATTGCTTTTTTTGCCATATCTATTTTTCTTTTTATAATGATCTGCTTTAGAAAACTTTGAAGAGCGTTTTCCTGCGGTTACTGGTTCACCTTTCTTAAAGGTAACTAACCATTCTTTTAATTGAGTAATTCTTTGCTTTGCGCTTGATTTTGACATATAACTATTTCTTTTATTAAAAGATACGAAAAACCTTTTTAAAATCCAACTTTAGTAGTAATTATCTCCTAATTGATATTGTGCATACCAGGTAACTGTACTATTAAAATCTTCTTTTTCGATTGTGACTGGATTAGAAGTAGATAATGCTGATCCTGTAAATGCAGAATTAGAGTACCAAGCAGCAAATTCGTATGGGTAGTTAGCAGTAACTGTAGCTGTTAATGTTGGATTAATTGCAAAGTTCTGTCTAGCAGTAAAAGGGACTGCTGTGGTAATTTGATTGGTACCGTTGATTTCTATAGTCCCATAATCTCCCGGATCAAATTCGTAAAAGAATACATTATTACCACTTTCACCTAATGATCCAGATCCTATATTAGTACATAAAGTTAAGTTCTTAATAAAGAATTGAGATATATCATCTTCTACTTGAAACTGTAATCCGTTGAATAAGTCAACTCCTGTAAATACTCCGCTCTGTGAAACACTACTAGTAAGTAAGTTACTAGCAGTAATTGCAGTGTGGTATATCTCCAATTCGTGCATGTCAGCAGAATTTACCGTATTTTGAATTTTAACTGTTTTCATTACTTATAAATAGTTAACCATCACAACTTAAGCAGTCTAATGATGTTCTAGAGCCTATATCTCCATTGATAACTGAGTCAGTTCGTAGATAATATAGTGTTTTTACTCCAAATCTCCATGCAGCTTGGTGAACTTCGTTAATAAACTTAGGTGAATCTGTAGGATCAAAAGCTAAGTTTAATGATTGTGTTTGATCTATATATTTTTGTCTAGCACCTGCTTGTTCAACCAAAGCTAATTGATTAATTTCTGCAAATGTTAAGAATATAGGTTTATCATCTGCTGGCATAACATCTTCAGGAAGGTTAGCTATAATACCTCTATCTTTCATAATTTGATCCCATACTTCTTCGGTATTAGCTCCTTTTTCTTCAAGGTAAGATTCTAATGCAGGATTCTTTCTAATAAAAGTACCTTTTGCAGAGTTAAATGTATAAACGTTAGCAGGTACTGGTTCAATACCGGCTGATACTCCACCTGCTATAGTACTATTAGACACTGTAGGAGCAATTGCCATTACGTGAGAATTTCTCATTCCTGTACCTTTACACCAAACTGGTTCTCCATACTCTACTGCTAATTGTCTTGAAGCATTTTCTGCTTTAGTTCTAATATCTGAGAATATTTGATGAGTAAGTGAAGTTGCAGCAATAGAAGTAAAGGGAATTTTTTCGTTCTGCAATAAGGTATGCCATCCTAATACTCCTAATCCAATTGCTCTACCTTTCTTTGCAGATCTATGAGCTCTAATTAAAGAATCTCTACCAGAAGTTTTAGCTAAAAACTCTTCTAACACTCCATCAAGGAAGTAGATTGCAGTTTCAACTAAATCTGAGTTTTTCCATTCATGCCACTTACTTAAGTTTAGAGAAGAGAGACAGCAGATAAAGCTGTGTTCTTCGTCTGTATGTAAAGTAATCTCAGAACAGATATTAGTCATCGATACCTCTAGGTTATTCTTTTTGTATGCTGCTGGATTGTTGTTATTAACAGTATCCTTATACATAATATAAGGTTCTCCAGTCTCTACTCTAGATTTTAGTATTTTAACCCATAGACCCATTGCCTCAGCGTCTCTATGCTCTAATCTTTGCATAAAGCTATCATCCACTACAACGCATTGATGTAGGTTTAGACACTGTCTATTTGGGTCTCCTTTAGGTCTACGTATCTCTAAATATTCTTCAATATCTGGGTGATTTATATCAAGGTTAACAGAAGCTGCTCCTCTTCTTACAGCTCCTTGGTTGGTAGCAATAATAGTTGAGTCATAAATCTTAGCCCATGGTACAACTCCTTCAGAGCTTCCCATAGAACCGTCTCCAATTTTCTCTTCTCTACCTCTAATCTTAGAAAGTCCGATTCCTACTCCTCCACCTAAAGAGGTCAATCTCATGAGTTCAGCATTTGTTAAGCCAATACCTCGTATCGAGTCGGGTGTGTCGATACCAAAACATGAGATTGGTAATCCTCTATCAGTTCCTGTATTTGAAAGTACAGGAGAGGCTAAGTTCAACCATCCTTTCCATATATACCTGTAAAATTTATTCTCTAAATCAGGCCTGTCTAATCTTTTAGCAATCGTAGAAGCTACTCTTCTATATGCTTTTTTAGGAGTTTCACCTGGGAGCATATATCCTTTTGAGATTGTTGCAAGTGAAACTTCATTCATCCATTCTGGGTAATCCTTTCCAGCTTCCCAGTCGCTGGTATCTACTATTATGCTCATAACTTATCTATTAAAATGCTGCTGACCAGTCTAAATGTCCTTTACTATAATTTGTTACTCTACTCGCAAAGAAATCTGTTTGCTGTTTTCCGGCAATAACTGCGTCAAACCATTTCATAGTCTTCAGTGCTCCTTTATCAATATCTTCTGATGCAACAATAGGTGAAAGTCCTAAATCTGCCATCTTAGTATTAACTCTATGTTTGATAAAGTTTTTTAATTCCTCTTTAGTTAGGTTCTCTAAATCACCCATCTCAAATATCTTATCAATAAAATCAAACTCTAATTGTAGAGCATTTTTTGCTGCTTCTTCGATATCTGCAACTAAAGCATCTGTTTTAAATTCAGGATGTTCTTTCATTAACGTTCTGAATAACCAACATCCTGCTTCAGAGTGAAGAGATTCGTCTCTAACAGACCATTCAACAATTTGTCCTACGCCTTTAAGTTTATTTCTCATCTTAAATGACAAAAGAACTGCGAAGGAACTAAATAAGTTAACACCTTCCGTAAACGCGGAAAAAATTGCAAGAGACTTAGCTCTATCGTGCCAGTTAGGTTCTCCATTATGTCCATCCCTTACATTCATAAGGTTTTCAATCTTAGCCATTGTAGCTTCATCCTCCATAAATTCAGCAAAGTTATCTAAACCTAATTGCTCATTTAATAGTGAGTAAGCTTCTGCATGTATAGTTTCACTAGACCCTAAAGTCGTGCCCATCATGATAATCTCTGGTTTTCTGAACCACTTGGTAACTAATGTTGACCAGTAGTCATTAACAACTGTCTCTGTTTGTGCAAATCCTTTAAGTATTCCCCCAACAACATTTTTTTCATGTGCTTTTAGGTTAGATTTCCAATCAGTTACATCTTGCGACATAGGTACTTCTGTATGAAGCCAATGTGCTTGTTGTTGTTTTAACCAGTAATCGTATGCTTTAGGGTATTCAAAGGGTTTATACACAACTCTTTCTTCTAGTAAACTCATATATCTTTATATATTATTGGGTATGTTAGACAAAAACACCCGGCGGACTATGTCTTTCGGGCATGGTAATAAATAGAATATATATTTACTATTCATCACCTAAATTTCTATATTTTATCAAAAATTTTATTCACAGTAGCTCTATCAACGGTAAAGTTACTATCTCCTCCAGGTTCTATTAAATCTGAAGGGTCTACTTTACCTTCAAACTCTATATGACCATTGTTAGTATCCATTTTAACATTGTAGGTCATACCGTCTTGACCGTACCTGTTTTTCATAACATGGACTCTCCCAGTACCAAGTACCTTATCTTCTTTTTGACGTGATAACGATAAACAAATATCTGCAACCATCATCTTGTCATAAGACCCAGCTGCTTTATCTCCTTCGATAACTGAATCTTTAGCTCCCATTCTATTAACCTGAGATGGTGTAATGATAGGAATTTTCAACTCTTTAGCTAAACCTTTAGTAGCAATAAATACATCGTCAATTTCATCTTTACGTTCTGCAAATTTAGAACCTCTAGAAGGAGCTCTTAAATAATCAACATAATCAATAACAACTAAATCGGGTTTATGATCCATATCAATACATTTCTGTATATGAGATCTAATACTACCTACTGAGGCAGATTTAGGAGCATATTCTTTAACTATTAATCTCCCTTTAAGTCCATCAACATGTGTTTGAACTTCTTTACGGTGATTATTAACTTCATCAATAGAGTGCCCTGTAAAATAACAGTCAAATCTTTTACCGACGTAATCTTCTCCGAGTTCCAAAGTATAATAATTGACTTTATAGCCCATTTTAACAGCATGAGCAGCCATAGCAACACAAGTCCAAGACTTACCGCCTCCCGGATTACCAAAAATAATAGCCAAGTCCCCAGGTCCAAATCCGCCTTGAAGTCCATCATTAAGGATAGGCCAAGGACTAGGAATAGTAGGACGATAGTCAGTTCTATAACGAGTTTCAACATCTTTGTTGTATTCATGTCCAACATTTTTATCCATACCAGCTTTCATAGCTTTTTCAATCATATTTCTAATCCCATCAAAGTCGTGTTCTTTTAGGAGATCAGCTGAATTGAGTATGGCTGATTTCATTTCTTGATTTTTACAGAAGGTCTGAAATTCTTCCTGTACGTAGTCTAAATCATCTTGAGAAGCTTCGTAAGAGTTTCTTAACTCTTCTTTAAGCGCTACTTGAAGTACTTCGTTCTCTAATTTTTGGAGTTCTACTTTAAGTACGTCCATTGTAATGTTAGTATGATACTTATCGAAATACTTAATGATTTCATTTATGATCCATTTATGTGAATCAGCATCAAAATAATGATCGTGTAAAACATCTCTAACGTTAAGCAGGAAGCCTTTATCTGTAAGTAATGATCCTAGTACTTTTAGTTGGAACCCCTTCCCGTATTGTTGTAAGCTCTTTAATGTCATCTATAACCTTGTTTGTTTAATTAATATAACTATTTTTTTTGTAATAACCAACTGGAGGACTGTATTTTATCTCCTAATCCGTCAATTAATTCTATCCCGTACTGATCACAAACCTGTCTTTCTGGGATAGTATTATTATTCTGATCTCCTCCGTTAGCAAAAGCTAATTTATATGTTTCGTTAAACTTACCAAACATTAGCTTAAGTGTTTCATTTTGAGTACTATCTTCATCGATTGATATCCAAGCCATATCGACTACACTTAATGCTCTAATGATTTGAACTCTTTCTTGTTCGTCCATGAAAAACTTTGAGCCTTTCATTTCTCTTTGTTTATCGTTATTCACAATAACTATTAAGGCATCTCCTGCTTCTTTAGCTTTTTCGAATAACTCTAAATGTCCTTTGTGAAGTGGATTAAAATAACCACTAACTATGATTGCTTTTTTCATGATGCTATAGTTAATCCTCTGAAGTTTTCTAACCATCCTTCAGTGTTCTTTGTTATACCTTCTATTTTATCTTTATCTAATAATCTTAAGAACGCACCTGTCTGTAAATCAGGTATTGTTTCTTTAAGCACTTCCATAACGTAATCTTTTTCTTTTTGATCTAAATCAGTAACGTTTAAATCCATCAACTTATAGTTAGTTTCTACTCTATCCCATTCAGTTATGATTTTAGGAAATATTTTCTTAAATTTTTTCTCTTCTAATTTAGCAGCACATACATCATACACGTACTGTAAACCTGTGCTTGGTTTATTTACTAAGTCTGGAAATTCTGATATAATTGTTTTTATACCTAAACCTTTTACACCTGGTAAGTTATCAGAGTTATCACCTAGTAGTGCTTTAACTATGTTGTAATTCTCTGGTAATACCTTAAGTTCTTCAAATATATTACTCTCAGTAAATGTTTTCTTTTTTACTGGTGCATAGACCTCTACGGTATCATCAACTAATTGTAGGAAATCCTTATCTGAAGATATTATGGTACATTTTTTAACGTTAGACACGGATGCTCTCTTAGCTATGTAAGCTATAATATCATCAGCTTCTAGCTTTTCCATCATTATCTGTTGTACAGGAAGACACTCTAAGTAGTCTTGTGTTCTGAAAAGTTGACCAATTAATGCTTCCATTTCTTCAGTCTTAGAATCATATAACCCCCAATGTGTTATTCTTGAAGTAGCTCTTTGAGCTTTATAGTTAGGGTCAATATTTTTTCTATTAGCAGATCCTCCTTTGCCGTCCCATACTATAATAACTCTAGTAGGGTCAAATATTCTTGTTACATATCCAAGAGAACGAAGAAACCCAACCAAGCCACCTATGTGATGACCTGATGGGTTCATCGCTTTGAGCAATGAGAAACTACGAATAAGCATATTCATAGCATCTATGATCATGATATGATCATTCAACGCTCGGGGTGGGGTCTCTTTTAAATTATTAAGTATGTTTTCGTATTTCATAATTTATTCTGGGTCATTAATCCAACCTACTATCACATACCTAGTACCTTCAGTAACCGGGGTAACGGCATGTGGTAATCTACTGTCAAAAAATATTGCTTTTCCTATATTTTGAGTAACTCTACGTCTGCTGCTAGCTTTATTTGTTGTGTAAACGTCAAAAGCTCCTCCTTCGTAGGTATCATTAAGAGGAATGGAGAAAGAAAACTTTCTTGGCAATCCTTCTCCTCTATCTATATGAACTTTATACTGTCCGCCTTTAGTGTATCTAATAAAAGTTAATTCACTTATATCTAAAGGAGTTTGGATAGACTCTTTTATTTTACTGGTAATGTTCTCAATTAACTTATTTTCTGTAATCAGGTTTTTTACATCACACTGCCTTACATTAGATTCTGTACCCTCAGAAGTCTGAGCTATAATATACCCATCTTCAGCATATTCTGAGATGATATCATTGCATTGTTCTTTGGAAAATACAGGTATCTCTATTAACATTAATCGAGTAAATTAGGAGCGATTGGTGTTTCTTCTAAATCTCCTTCCTCGATTAGATCAAAGTCTAACGTACCTACTAACTTCAACCAATGTTCTTTATGAGCATCTTTATACTTATCGATTGCTTTTTTATCATCAGGTAAAAATCCATGTGCAGTCATAACTACTCTTCCTCGAGATTGTACTCCTCCAATATGGTTCTTTTCTATCTGAACATTAGTACGTTTAGCAAACTCTACCTGCATACCGTTTTTAATAGCTTTAATTTTTGAAGTACCAGGATTAGTAATATTCCCAAAAGTTACAACTAACGTTGCATCGTACCACATAGACATTCCACCTTTATTTTGAAGCTTAGGTTGACCCATAGGCGATTCAGGTTTCATAGTCCATACTTTATTAATAGCAACTAACGTATTAGTGTACGGTGAGTTTTCTTTTCTAGATAATAGGATTTTTTGGTTAAGATTATTACCAAATTGAGTAGACATTGCACCTGCATTCCATTCATTATTATTCTTATTAGAACGTACTGATAAATCACAAGGAACTGATCCGATACTATCCCAGAAGAAGCACATATCATAAGGTAAATTACCTTTAGCTTGTTCGTCCATAAGATCAGCAATATAAACTGCTACATCTTCAATAGTATTTAACTGTCCTCTATCAGCATATAAGAAATGCCCTTCATAGTCAGTTACAGTTCCGTTAGCATCTTTAACTTCCTCAAATTGTAATCCCATCTCTTTAGCATGGTCCCAAGACCACTTCATCTCTGTGATAATAAACACAGGCAGTATGCCCAGTTTTTGGGCATTGACTGCAGCTTCTAATAGGGCAGTTGTTTTACCCGTATCACTGTGTCCTCTCAACAGAGTTATATGTCCGGTAGGAATACCGGGGAGAGATGTAATGTCTTGGAAAGCTTTAGACAGTGGAATCCATCCCTGCTCTTTGAATTTAACAGAAGCATTTGAAAATCCTTTCTTCTTCTTAAAATTACTAAGGTTAAAACCTTTCTTGACAGCCGCAGATGCGGCCTCTTGAACTTCTTTTTTCTTTGCCATAAATATTACTCGTTAAATAGGTCGTCAAATTTACTAACTGTATCTTTATTGCCAGCAGTAGCTGTTTCTAAAGTAAAGTCAGTCTTTTGAGGACTAGAGCTTTCTGGCGGTGTTTCAGAACCTGCTGCTGGAGCATTCTCCTCTACAGATCCTGGATTAAGGTAGTTTTGTAGTTGTTTCTTGATAAAATCGTAATCATACTGAGTATGTACTTCGACCGGGTTAGGTTGTTCTTTTAACCATGTTTCAACTAGGTTATTATCGTCAGATAATGGTGTTTGTTTAGGTTTAATTCTTACTGATGTAGTAGGGTAAGGGTTTCCTGGTTGTTGTTCAACTACCATATCCCATCCGTTAATAACATCTGTGAAATCTCCTACATCTTCGTCTTCAGCTAAAGCTAGTAATGCTTTATAAATCGTAACTCCGAATCCCCATAATCTAACTCCTTTGTCTTCTTCTCCTCTAACAATTACAGGAGCAAAAACTCTAGTCTTAGGGTTAATTTTACCAGATAATGACCAATTGTCTTTATCGTTTGTTTTTCTAAGCTCTTTTACGAACTCTTCGATTGGATCTTGTTTACCGAAATTCGATAAAGCTACCATTGGATACTTACCTATACCATAATGGAATTTTAATTCCTTAAATGGAAAAGTAGGATCGTAATGAGAAGGTACAATACGTACAGTCTGTTTACCTTGTTCGGGTTTCCAAAAGATTTTTGAATAGTCAGTTTTTTCTCTTTCCTGACCGTTGTTGTTTAAGGCAGATAGTTTAGCCTTGATTGCATTAATGTCCATATAACTAATTTATTTAATTTATAACTCTATATATACCAATATAAGAACTTAATTTTAGTTCTCCAACTCTATTATACGAAAAAGTTTGGTATTTACTCTTTTTAATTCTGGACCTTTGGTTAGCAGTATGCAATTTCTGTAATCAGTCCAGTTAACTCTAAAGTTTTTATCTAATACTCCGTCATTTAATTCCTTAACTAGGGTGTTAAGTGCGTTGATAGTGTAAAGGGTGTTTGATTCTTTTTTTCTGTGTACTAGAATAGTATTTTCTAGAAATGTAGACACATTGCCGTAATCAACGTTGTATGTACATATGTACTCGTCCTGGCTTTTTGAATAAAGAACAAAGATCTTGTTATAAATGATCTTGTACCTCTCCTGTATTTCTTTTAATGTGCTCTCTAATTCTCCTTCTGTAGAAAAAGTACAAAATAATTTGTTGCTCATATCTTCGTTTAAACTTATTTCGTCAATGTCGTAATCAAATTGACGTATTTCTGTAACATTTGTCATTTTATATAAATATAAGTTAGTATCATAAAACCAAATTCTTTGAGAACTTGAATTTAACTGGGTATTTCCCGTTTTCTGAAAGTATTTCTTCTAAGTCTGTTAATAGTTCCTTTCCGTCTTCCTTAGAAAAGTCGAAAAGTATTGAGTCGTAAGTATAAAGCACAGCTTTAGACTTTTTATGTTGTAAGTACCTTAGTACATTTTTTAAAATGAGAATATTTCTAGAAGTCTCTAAAGACTGCATAACATAATTCATCAGTTTTTGAGGATTCATTCCTTTGAGCGAGCTTGTGAAAGGCTTTCCACTAATTGGAGCCAAGACTTTTCCGTCATCTTGGTACTGTCTCCATAGCTCTTTGATATAATCATCAATTCTTGTAAAGATTTCAAGGAAAGCGTATTTCTCTGGTATCTTTCCATAAATTGCGTGAAAGTTAATTTGTTTTGCTTTGTCATATTCTTCTTCGGTTATTTCTTCTTTATTAAAGTATTGTTTAGCTAGTTGCTTATGAGCTGATGCGTCGGTAAGTTTATACCCAATTTGCTCACAAAGTAAGCGCAAATGATAACCGTCAAAATCAAACTCAACAAAGTAATCACCGGTCGGTCGAAAGGTTTTTCTGTGCTCGGGAGTCTTAGGTATAGCAGCAAAATTAACAGAATTAAAAGCATTAGTAGGTCTAGAAGTAGCATTGTATAAGTTATAAGATGTTAAAACTGTATTATTGTTCGTATTGTAGAGTGGGTTCCTAGGAGTAAATAGTTTATTAAATTCATCATAATATACTCCTAAACCTCCTTGCTCTAAAAGAAAGAAAACATTAGTGGCAGTTTGATTATAAAAATTAAAACCATCTGGTATATCATATTTCAGTATCGGTTTTATTTGTTTGTATATATTTTCATGAGATTCATAAAGTTTAGAGATAGGAATTAACTTATTTATATCTTTATGAACTTTGAATTTATTATAAAAATAATTTAATGAACTATTTTCTTTGGTATACTCTAATTTATCGTATTTAGTCATTGCATATAAAAGAGAAACATCTATAGCATCCTGTAGATTAAAGTGATAGAGCAACTCTTTCTTATTTAATGTATACAGTGTGTTTGCTTTCAAAAGAATTTGGTAGACCCGGTCTTTATCTACGTTTAATCCTTCGGGGTGATCTATAGGAATAATATATCCATGTTCAGATTGCAGTAGTCTTATATAAACTGCTACGGTAGATGTAAGTTTAGAATGGTATAGGTCGTTTGTAGATACTACATTAACGTAGCAACCTAATCTAACTAGATTCTCTAATGACTGTAACTTATTTTCTTCTTCTACTATATAAAACACTTATGTATAACCTTTAGTATAAGTAAATATAAGTAAAATATAGCTGGTAGGCAACTATTACTTTACAAATTCTCCTAAATCTTTTAAAAAGGTATCTAATCCCTTCATAACTTTGGTAGCTTCTAAGACTGCTTTTTTATTTCTAGTTTCAGCACCATAGTATATATACCCTCTATATTCAGTATCTTTAGCTGGACCTTCTAAGAACCATTGAAGAGATACTGTTATATTGCCAGGTACTTTTTTAAGTCTGTTAGATTCTTTTAAAGTTATTTCTACGATCTTTTTACTTCTTAAGTCTTTTGCAAAATACCTATCAAAGTACTTATTTTTATAATCTGCTTCTGATGGTACAATAAATGTTTGTTGTGGACCTTCATGTTTACCTTTATTAGCTTGTTCCTCATCATACTTACTTTTAAGAATAAGTTGTTCTTTAGCTTCTTGAGGAGTCTTACCAGCAAAGTATTGATTTTTATATGTAACTATATAGTCCCCCCTGTATGGTTTTAAGGTGGATTTAACCAATAGCTCTTCACTACCGCCTGCGGCTTTAAAAGGTCCTTTATATTTTGATCTAGGTAAAAACATCTATACTATATATACTTTTGCATTAATATCTGTTAACCATTTACCACTATCTATCATGTGGCTGATATTTGCAACCATAAAAACTACATCTGCTTCTTTGTATGTGCTAGGTAAATTATCGTAAGGTAATCTAAAAAATTGTTTCATTTTCAAACCTCCGATTCCTTTCATGACTAAGCTTATATCTCCCGGTATTGCAAACCCAGTATGTTTTCCTTCACCGTGCAGTTTATCTGACAGTTCGATCTGTTGTGCATCTGAGGCAGAATATTTAACGGAATCTATAGACTTTGCATTATATACCTTTTTAGTGTATATATCACTGTATATCTCTTCTACAGATTTTTTTTGTTCTTCAGGTTTTGCTGTTCCATCTATCTTTGTAGTACCTTCGTCAGTTGCTTGAAACCTATCTTTTAATCCTATACTATAAGCAGATACTCCTCTATGTAGAGATTTGGCTGCGTCTACTCCTGATAGTACTGCTTGCATAGTCATAGCATCAAGTGTTGCCTGATCTATACTGGTATTAAACGACATATTTTCTACGTATGAATCTTTTCCTAAAGACTTTATTACTAACTCTTGATCTAATACTGTAGTGTCTGTTGGAAATTCTCTATCTACAACGGTAGTTGGACCGAGTTCAAAATCTAAGTAATAATCATTATTTAAAGCAAAATCGTTTATACCTCCCATTGCTGTTCTCATTGAACCTAGTAGAGCATCTAAAAACGTTGCTACTGTTGGATTAGCTTTTGGATCTTTTAGTACTGCTTGTATTGTATCATATACATGCCCTGTGTTTATCCATACATCTAATAACTCTCCTTCAAATTTATCTCTTTTACCATTTAAAGGAGAAGTATCTAAAGGGGTACTTGCTGATTGTTTAGGTAGTAAACATACATAAGGGTCTACACTGTAATGATTATCATATGTTAAGTATATATTTCTACCATCTTCTGTACAAAATTTTCCTTCTGGGGTTACTTCACCTTTTAATTTAGGTAAGAAGAAATGATTAAAACATCCAAAAATAAATCTGAAAGGAATATATGTAAATCTCTTTTTAGATTTATTACTGAGAAAATCTAATTTATATACTTCTAACTTAAACCCATTCCCTATTTCACTACATATATTAGTTACATATTCATCTACTTTTCTCTTTTTTAATGCTTTATCAATTTTGGCTTGGTCTACTTGAATAGGTTTAATTGGGTCTTCTGACTGTCTTCCTCTACCGGCAGCTTCAGAAATAGTTTTCATTATTGTAGTAAATGAACCTTCTAACTTATCAGCAGAATCAAATTCTAATTCTTTATCTGCTTCTGCATCTGGTACACTATCTTTTTCAACTCCAACTCTAAACATACGTGCTTGAGTAGCAGATAATCCTCCTGCACCCATTGCTTCTATTTCAATATTATAAACTCCTCTATCATAACTCCAATTGTAGTTTCTAACTGTACCTATAATATAGTCGTAGTTGTGTTGTGAATCAAATATTAGTTTACCTCCTTCTTCTTTTAATTCATTCATATCTACTTGATCAGCAAATAATATACCATCGTCTAAAACTTTTGGAGAGTAAACTTTATTACCTTGACGATCAATATAGACTGCATGTCCCCATTCAGCTAATATCTTGAATCCAGGTCTCATATAAAGCTTTTCCATTACACCAAAATGTTCAACAGAATGACATTCGATATTGATATCAATTTGTCTCAAGAGTCCTTCTTCTCCCATGGTTGTAACATTAAAAGAAGTTATTCCTGGTAAAGGTACTATACCCTCTTTTTCGAAAGTATAAAGGTTATTATTGTCTTCAAAAGTTTTTGGATCTTTTAATAAACCTTTTCCTTCGAAATTAATTCCACGTCTAGGCTTTCCATCATTTAATGTACCGCCAAGTAGTTGTAATTTTTTAGGTGCATCTGGTAAGGATTCAATAGAGATGCCGGATGTAAGTCTTACAAATCCGTAATTAGAGTTAATGTAGTGTTGTGTAAAGTCTGGATCACTATAAGTTTTGCTGTGTAGTTCAGATCTAACACTTAGCTGCTCTCTGACCGTACTATCAATAGGTGTAAGGCCAGTAATAGGTGGCTTATTAAATACAGTATCTGACATAACTTATCTTCTTTTATTTAACTGCTCATACTTAGAAACAATTTCATTCTGATTAGCGGGTATTCTTAATTGAGTACCAGGTGTTGGTACTAAAGAGTCTGTTGTATTTTGAGGATTTGCAGAAGCAATAATCCACCAAAGTGATGAATCTCTATAAAACTGTTGAGCTAAAATATCGTATCGATCTCCTACTGTTGTCATCACATAAACGTCATCTACAGTCTCAGGAATATCCGGGTATATAGAATTTTTTATATACCTTCTTCCTTCTGTTGTTTTTTTAACGTCTATTGTTGAGTACCTATTCATTAGTGATTAATTAAAAGCCGCCAAATCCACCAAAGCCGCCGCCTCCTCCTCCGAAGTTAGCTTCTCCTGTAAGTCCTTTTTCTGGTTGCCCATCTTCAGAGTTAATAAAGTCTTTATTTCTATAGTCCCCGATAAATGGTATTACACCAGCTTGAGGGATAAAGTTATGTTCTAATACAGCAGCTAGATTAACATCTAATACGTGAGGTACTATCATAACATCATCCTCGTCTTTATCTTGTTTTATCTCCCAAGGATAATCTTGCTGCCAGCTGAATCCAATAGATGATATAGTACAAGGTGTTTGTTTAAGGTAATCACCAACAGTGATTTTACACCATGTACCTCTCATAAATAACCCATCGCTAGCGTAATTAGGAGCTGTTGTTGAAGCTAACAGGTTTAATTTCCTATATAAAGGATTCAACTCTTCCCTGGTAAATGCAGCTACTTTAAACGTCATTGATAACTGTCTATCAAATCCTTCGTATGTTCTAAAGTTCTGTGGGTTACCTAAATACTTAGTAGTATTCCAGTTACCAGTAAAATTATCTGCAAAGCTATCTAGGAAAGCTCTAAATCTAAAGTTAATAGGAGTAACTTGATCATATACTGAAAATCCAAAAGGAATTAAATCCATTTGGTCATCAAAAACAGAAGGTACTGAATCTCCTCTACTAATTACACGAGCATTAATTGGATCTGCAGTATTAGTAGAATTATCTATTTTACCTGTATAATCTATTCTACCGTATTTAGCTTGATCGGCTGCGTTTTTAGATAAGGGTAATTTTTTACTTTTTTTAATACCTGCTGAAAGTTCATTGGAATGACCTGATTGTATTATTCGTTGTCCAGCTTTACTACTATACTCATTTCCATAAGTCCTTTTTATGTAGCTTCTAGCATCAGCTCCTCCAAACTCTTTACTTCCTTTATATAGATGTAAACCTAAACCATTTAAAGGTGTTTGTCCTATATTTGTTAAAGCAGTTAAAAGTATGTCTTTACCTTCGTCTAAAAGTTCCTTACCTAATGGTAAAGTTCCTTTATATAATTCTTTTTTATCTACAGCACTAATAAATCCAGTTAAGGCTTGTTTTACTACGTGGGTTATCCCGGGTTTAGCAATAACAAGTTTAGCCATACGTATAGTATCGTCCAATCGCTTTGCAGCGAGGATACCTTGTACAGCTAAGCCGGAATTTCTTCCGCCTTCTTTATCTATATCTTTAACGACTAGAGGTTTACGGTTTAAACCGCTCTCAAATTTTAAAGACTTAAGATCTGTTTTTAGATCTACTAATGCCATAGTTATTAAGTTGGAGGATTATCCAAATACTTAGCTGGTGTTGCTCCATCTAAATCGATAGCAGAAGCTCCAGCATTGATATTCCCTCCGTCAACGTGTGTTTTAGTAGTATCAGCAGATGCTCCATCTCTCAATGGTGGTTGTGCTCCTCCTAATCCTAATGTTGTTGATGTTAATGAATCAATAAGTGCCATAATTGTTTAATTTAAATTGTTAATATACTTATAAATAGTTTATGCTCTAGTTAATGACTGTCCTACTCTAAATGTATTCATTTTTACTACTTGTTTAGTAGGTTTCTGAATATAGTCAAATAGTAATGCTGTTTGATTTCGAAGCTCTATTAGTTCAGCTCTATGTTGTTTATCCCCATCTTCTTTTAATTTTCTAAGTTCTTGAAGTTGAGTATTAGCTGCTTTAGCTCCTAACATTAAAGGATCTTCTAATGTATCACCTAAGTTATCCATAGCTTTAACAGTTGTGTCTGCCCCTTTAGAAAGTGCAGTGTTAATAGCAGTAGTAAATGTCTTAGCTTGATCTTTAGACATTTGCATTAACGGTGTAGTAACCTTTTTAATTTCTTCTTGTTTTATTTCTGGTGTAGCTGATTTAGCTTTATCTCCATTCCACCAATCTTTAAGTCCTTGTACTTTACTTCCAAACCAGTCTTTAGCCTTGCTTGCTAATCCCATAGCGGCTGCTTTTATTCCTCCTACTAACCCATCGTTAGCGTCTAAGAAATCTGCAATCTTACCTCTTATATTACCAATTTTTTCACCTACAGCTCCTGCAAATGCTTTAGCTTTATCTCTAGCTGTATTAGCAAAAGACATAATACCGGCTCCAACTGATGAGGCAAATCCAGATATTTTATCACCTGCCGTTGCAGCAAAATTAGATATACCTTCTCCTACAGAAGATGCAAAAGCTATTGCTTTATCTTTTGCGGTAGATGCAAAGTTAGATATACCTTCTCCTACTGATGATGCAAATGCTAATGCTTTATCTTTTACTCCGACTGCAAAGTCTTTGATTCGACCTCCTACTTCAAGTGCTTTATCTTTTACTCCTAATGCAAAGTCTTTGATTCGACCTCCTACTTCAAGTGCTTTATCTCTAACGCCTTTGGCAAAGTCTTTAATCCTACCACCTACCATCAAAGCAGTCTCTTTTACCTTACTTCCTATTTCCTTAGCTTTATCCCAAGTATTTGAAGCAAATTCGGAAATACCTTGTCTTAGTTTAGAGTTAGGATCTGAGAATACTTTAAATCCTTCTGCTACTATTCCTACTGCTCCTCCTACTGCTCCTCCAATCGCTGTTCCTACGCCGGGTATAATAGATCCAATCGCAGCACCTACCATAGCTCCTCTAGCACCAGATGCGGCGATACCCATTGCTTCGTCTCCAGCACTACCTTTTTCAATACCCACAAATTCACTTATAGCAGATCCTTTATTAGCATTACCGGTTAAAGCACCAAGTACTCCAGCTTCTACAGTACCCATATCCTCTCGGATACCTTGTTCTTTCTTTTGTTCTGCTGTTAAATCTTTTACCTGGTTAACACCTTTAAAAGCACCCATTGCTATTTCTAATGGTGCAAGTACTTTTCCTAGTAACGGTCCTGCCATTTTTGATAGACCAGGTCCTATTTTACCTAGAGTGTTAGTTAGTCCAGAAATTATTTTGGGTCCTCCTCCTTTAAATATATTAGATATACCAGAAAGTATTTTAGGGCCTCCTGAGGTAAAAGTTTTAGACATTCCATTGAATACCTGCTTAAACATACTACTACGTTTACCGAACATAGCTGCAAGGTTACGTAATTGTTTACCTACTATAGTCTTTTTACCTCCAAAAATATTAGAAAATCTTTTTACAAGATTCATTCCTTTTACGTTCCTAGGTCTAAGATTTTTAGTTAGGGAATCAACTATATTTCCTGTTCCGCCTCCAACGGTGTGTATTGGATCCATTGCGTTACCCTTGGGTCTGTTCTTACCAAAGAGTTTACTTAACCCGAACATATCTCCTGCTTTGTTGAGCATTTTGAACCCTATATACCCTGCTCCTGTAGCGATTGTAGCAGCTCCTAACATCTTACCTAAATCTGTCCCAGAAAAATCTCCACTAAATAAATTTTTGACTCCTTCTTTTATACTTGTAATAGTTACATCAAAAGCATTTTTCATACCGTCCCAAAGGACACTCCAGTTGAATTTGCCATCAGTTATAAGTCCCTCGAATCCTGCCATGATATCATCAAAGAATCCTTTAGCTCCTGTAGCCATACCTTCTTGCATCTTATCTAATTTATCTGCTAAAGATGTTAACTTACCAACACTTCGTTCAACTGATTCTGCTATTTCAGCATTAGATTTTTTTCTATTTTTATCATTTTCTTCTTGGGCAGCTCCAGATTTGCCTGTAAGTACAGACATAGCATCTTGAGTTTTCAACATATCGTTATATTGATCTCTTGAGATACCTAATGTAGCGGCAAACTGTTCTTGAAGTTTAACGTTATTACCAATTCTTCCTTGGTTTTCCATAACAAGCCTTTTCATTTCTTCGGCTTGTGTCGTAACGTCTCCTGTTAAAGCTGCTTCTCTTAATTTATTTAAGTTTAACTGTTTACCGAGCATCATCTCAGTAGTCATTTCATCAGTTAAACTTTTCTGGAAGTCTGTTGTCTGTTCAGCTGCAGATCGAATATCTTCCATAGACATCCCCAGAGACCTTGCTGATGCAGCTGCTGCTGCTAATGCTCCAGGTTGTTTCCCTATACCTCTTAAAGTTGTGGCAGAGGCTTTACCTATATCTTCGAAAATAGCTTTAGTACTAATAGAGACGTTATTCATCTCATTAAACCTAGCTACTCCTGCTGTGACTGCATCAACAGTCTCAGTCATTGTCTTTTTATTAGCTGCTGAATTTTTAACTATATGAGCTACGGCATCAACAGATACTCCGTATTTATTTGCTAACTTAATAGCTTGTTCTGTAGTTTCACTGGTAAAGTCTAAAGACATACCAAGAGACTCATTTAGTCCTGCTATAGTTGCGGCTGCTTCATTGAGAGGTACTGTAAATTTACCAGCGGCAGCACTTACTCTACTCATCTGTGCCGACATATTCATTGAAGTACCGGCAACACTCTTATTAAGAGTTTTCATTGCTTCAGAACCAATCTTTGCGCCTTCTATTACTTTACCTATGAATGCGGTAAGAGCTGCAAAGAATCCCAACTTCATGAATCCAGCTCCTGCTGTAGTCCACGCTTTAAATGTACTTACACCTGCTGCTTTGGCGTCTTTAAACATTTGTGCAGATTTACCTATATCTCCAGCAATCTGGTTTACTACTTCTCCAACAAATGGTATAGCACTTGTTATTTTAGCAAAGTCCTCAAATGCTGTTATAAGTCTAGGAGTAGCATTTGCTACTTCATCTATGGCTTTAGAAACTCCATCTGCGGCTATTATAGTTTGGTCTATAGTTTCTAGATAATCAGTAGCAGTTTTTAAAGCTCCTTCAGATGCTTCAATTTGTCTTTTTAGAGTTTTCTCTAAGTCTTCATTTAATAGTAATTCAGCATTTAGTTTATCTACTCTTCCGTTTTGAAGGTCAAAACTAGATTGTGCTTGGGCAACCATATTAGTACGTTGCTCTAAAGACACAAACATGTCTGCGATTTCTTTGTCTGCTAAAACTTTAGCGTCTCCAGATAACTTATTTGCTTCTTTTTGTTTTTTCTCAATTGCATTATAGAGTTCTACTTCTGCTTCTTTTTGAATATTGAGAGTTCTATTGGCATTCTCTCTTCTTAGATCTGTTTCCTCTACAAGTTTGTTTAGTTTTTGAACTTTACTTGTAACGATTGCTTGTTCTGACTTTTTGTCTACAACAGTTTCTTCAAGCATTGCAATATCGGCAACAACCCGCGCTTGATCTCCTTGTGCCTGTTGAAGTTTTTTCTGAAATTCGGTACGCTGTTTAGCAGTTTTTAGGTCAGAAAGGTTTATACCTTTTAAACCATCTGCCAATTTCATCGCTTTTGAATATCCTTTCCCTAGAGAACTAAGCTGACCTAGCAACTCTGTATCTTGTTTGAGTGCTGTGCCTGAGGATTTTTTAAGGTCTTTGAATACGGCATTCAGACCCTCCATAGTAGCTTTGAACTTAGCTCCTTCTAGATTAGCTTGTTTTAGTTCTTCTGCTCTATCAAAAGATGCTCCTTTGTTAGGATCGTTTTGGGTCGTAGCCATTTACTTATGAGTTTCTTATAAATAGCAAAGGCCTCTATTATTTAGAAGCCTTTGTACTATAGGACGGAGAAATATCCGGTCCTTTTGGTCTATTGTCTTTCGATGATGGTTGAGCATCTTCACTTTGTTCATTTTGCTCTTTATACCATTCGTTTATATAATTAAAAGTTAATCTTCTTAACCATATCGGCATGTTATACACAGTATGCCAGTCATAGCCACCTTTACCATGAAATACTATCTCGTGTATTTGCCGAAATAAGCTAGCTCTTGTTTGAGCTGCTGCCTCAGGCGTCAGGCCAAAAAAAGTTGATCGTCACCGGGACGTCGATGTCCTCCCCAACACCGTCTTCGTCCACATGATAGACTTTAAATTCAACATCTGGTTGTACTCTAGCGTATTCTTCTCTCAATGCTCTTGCATCTTGAGCAAGAAGACCTTGATCTACAAACTGTCTAATAGTTGCTGTCTCTCTATCTCCATTTACTGATGTAATTATATATTTCATCCTAGTTGATAGGGAAGCGCTACTCTCTCTATTGATTTTCTTTAAACCTTCTACTTCTCTGTCAATGTTTTTATCATCTCCATGAGTAAGTAATTTAAAAGTTACTTCATTACCACTTTTCGGTAGAGCAAAAGTAAACTCTCTTTGTCCTTGTTCAAGACTATCTAAATCTAACTCTTTATCTTTGATTTCAGTCAAATCTACAGTAATCTCTTTACCGTTATACTGGATATCGTAGTCTTTACCGTATGATAAGATACGTGCTGCAACCATAATTGCATTTTTGTCTCCAATAAGTAGATCGTTGTAGTTAAAATCGGATACGATTAGTGATTGTAATAACTTATCAATAACTACACCTTTTTCGATATAATTTTGATTCGTTAGAATGTCTTCCTCTTTGGCTGTCATATACTTCATTTCGACTTTACCACTGGCCAGAGGGTGATCGGATGGGTATAATTTACCTTTAGATGGAAGGTCTACCTGTTCGGTAGGGATTTGAAACTTAGGCTTTTCTGCCTTATTTGCTTGATTTTCCATAAATTATTAATAATTAAAACTAGTTTATATATAAATATAAGAACTTTATATTTTAGAACCAACTAAATATAAAAAAAAAGCCCCACAAGGGGGCTTCTTAATATATAATAAAGTATCTTAATCCTAGTAATTCAATATACAGTAATCCATGTTGATTGTAATTCCTAAATCAACTACTGCATCAGAAGACCAGTCAAACTGACCAAAGTCTCCATTTGTAACGAATGCACCTTTAATGATCCACTCTCCAATTACGTCCCCTACAGGACCTAATACGTTAAGAGTTAAATCTTTTTTGTAGAAATCTGAGTATCCAGCTCTACCAGTTACTGATTCGTATCCTAGTCTTGCCCATTCCATTACGGCTTGTGCTCCACTTGGAGTAATCGGATCGTATAGAGTCATAGTCATTTCTGCCCATTCTCTCTTTCCACGGATTTTTCTATATGAGTTAATATGGTCTAGCTTTACTACGTTATCTGTAAACGTAGGAGCTTTGACATTTTTTATCATGAAAGATGGAATTGCATCAATATACATGATAAATCTGTTTTGCACTTTCGGTTCGAAAGCTCTGAACATTATTTCGTTAGGATCTAATACTGCCATTTTGTGTTATCTTTATTATAAATATTCAACTTTTAAAATTATTCACCTAATGTTGCACCTGTTGGTAAGATTACGAAGTCAAGTGTAATGAATTCGGCTGTTTTTGCAGGCTGAATAAATATCTGCCCTACCAATTGGTTTCTGTCAATTACATCTGCGGTGTTATTTGTGTCATCCATTACTACTCTGTAAGCGTAAAGACCTTGTCTTTGTACTACTGATTCTAAGTAAGGATTAACATTTGCTAAGAAACTGTTTCTTGTAGCAATAGTATTCTGCTCAAATACTAATGATTTAGCTTGGTCTCCTAAGAATTTCTTAAGATCAATCAATAGTCTTCTTACATTTACTCTATCCAATGCTGATTTCTTCTTCTGTAGTGTCTTTTGACCGAATACTGAAATTCCGCTTCCTGGGAATGTAGCAATTGGATTTACATTGGCACTATATAGAGTGTCTCTTTGACCTCTAGTCAATTTTCTTTCTGCTTGAATTACATCTGATATTCCACCTCTAGTTAAACCAGCTGGTGCAAACCATGGTGCTGCAGCTCCGTCAGTGAATGTATATACACCTGGGATTACAACTGATGCAGGAACGAACTCTAATTTACCTGTAGATGATTGCATCTGCAGCCAAGGCCAGTAAGTAGCTGCATAAGAACTATTAACTGATGCTGCATTTCCTGCTGCATTAGATACTGAAGTTCCATAAGCAGATAAATCTACTACTGCAATATTGTCTCCTCTACTAGATGCTAAAGAAATAACTGCATCTAATTGTGTCTTGTGATCTCCGTAAGAATAAATTAATCCTGGAGCAGAAACGATATTGAAAACGTATTCGTCTTGGTTAGTTAAAATTGAAATAGCATCTGCATAGTCACTTGCCTCTAAACCTTGAGTATTTCCAGCTGAGATTTCAGAGAAATGTTTGTTAGGTTCAGTTGATTGATACAAGTCTCCTGTTGCACCGTGGAACGATCCAGAAGACGCAACTGGTAAAGAACCTGTATAAGCTGCTGTTCTTACTGAAACTCCATCGTTTGCTAAGTAATTAAGTGTTTGTCTGTCAACAGAAGCTACTCTAATGTAGTTAGATCTGTTAACGTATGATCCTACTGTAGAGATGTAAGTCTGTCCACCATCTGTAGATTTAGACTTGTACTGGTCTCCAATAATCTTAGCAATGTATCCTTCCGAGTTAGGATCTAAGCTAAGGTCGTTGAATGATTCAAGTACTGTCTTTTGACTTAAATTATCGTCACCTCTTCTGATCAATAATGAGAATGTACCGTTCTTTTCGTCAACGTTACCGATTTCCCATCTAATATTTTCTGCGCTACCGTCAACTAGTGACCCGTCGCTATTTTGTGATCCAGCATCACCTGCTCCTGTTGAGTTATTAAGGATAGCTCCCTTACCTAATGTTTGGATAGAGAACGGCGCTGCGCCGGCATCGGCTGCTGCTATAGTAGAGTTAGAAGCTCCAGTAAAGGAACCGTTTACTACTCTAGTAATAAGTGCCGAGTTACCTCCTTGCTCAAAGTAGGATTTAACTGCTAGTGATGTTAGAAATTCGTATTTGTTTGAACCTGATTCGAAAGTAACACCAAATTTACTTTGGTAGTCACCGTAAGAAGTAACCACTGTAGGTTCTTCAACTGGTCCGATTACTGTTGGTCCTATAAAAGCTGCACCAGCTTCTAATGGAGCAGGAGCAATAAAAGATCTATCTTGCTCTCTTGATAGTACCCCTGGGGAGATTAATGATTCTGCCATTTTATCTTAAATTAGATTATTCGTTCTCTTATAAATATCGTTAGTAAATCGAAAACAGATTTGCCTATCCGTGTGTTATTAACATTTATAAATAGGAAAAGAGGACCGAAAACCTCCTAAGAAAAAAATGTAAGTGAAAAAAGTTTCTACTTAAGTGAGTTAAACTCTCCAGTTTCAAGATTTACAGTACCTTTTCCGTACTTTTCTTCTAGAGCTTTTGATAAGTTAATTTCAGCATTTCTAAGTTTAGATAGGAAATCCTCTGCTCTTTCTTGTCTAGCTTCTAAATCTAAAGTACTGATGCCTATTCTACCAAACTCTTCAATGATTGCTGAGTTTTTTAGTTTAATGTCTTCAAGTGCTTTGATTTCTTCTTCTGCTAATTTAATTTTTTTTGCCATTACATTTTATTATTTGGTAAATTTAAATCTGTATCTAATATTACCGGCGTATTATTTTGTTTAAACCATTCAGTCCAAAAAATACTTCCTTCATAATTTTCTCCGTATTTATCAACTAATGTCTGGTCTAATTTATAAATAGCCGACTCTATATCATTTAATATAAGAAAGTTTTTTTTAAAAGCCAACGGATATCCGGAAAATAGTCGTTCGTCTATATTCTTATAATATACTGTACCGTAAAAGCAATCTTCTTTATTATACTCTTTTAATAAAGGTCGTGTTGCTAATTTAGCTTTTTCAAAATACCTTTTTAAGTCACCTTTATACTGAATGCTATCTCCTATAAAGTTAGGTTTAAACTTTACTATCTTACTATACATACTAATATTAGGTATGGTGCTCAAAGCTTTATATGTAGAGTAGAAATATGAATATAGTTTTTTATCGTATTTAGGACTTTCAGTTGTGATACTAAAGTTGTTAGTATATTTTTTATATCTCTGTAGTTTCTTTATCCACCTACTATTGTCATTATTATCCCAAGTGTGAACGTACAGATCGTTACCTTTAATAAAAGGAATAATATTATCAGATAAATCGTTTAAGTATCCTGAAATTATAATTGCATCCATTGGTTCATAGAGTTAGAACCTAACTCATATTTATTTCCAAATAATCGGCTAGGATACTTTTCATTATCAACGTAAAGAACGTAATTAGCGCCAGGTCGTGGTACTTTACTAAACCATTCATGACCATCCACTTCTCCTAACATTAGTTGCTGTTCTGTTAGGTCAGGTCTACTGTACATATCTGTTATCTGTGAAGCATAATGTTTAAGTTTAGGGGTATGTAAATTATCACCTCCTAATCCTAATTCCTTACTAAGGTATTTAGCGTATTCTAAATGCTGGTTAGTACTTGGATGACTTTCATCTTGTCTACCTTCCATATTATAAAAGTATAAAGGTTTTTCTAAAGGAAATCTCCAAATATATTCTTCTACACTTTCTAATGCTCCAACGTTCTTAAACGTCTGTTCTAACTGTTTAAAGGGATAATATTTGCTTATATAATCAGAATACTTTTCAAAAATACGGGTACTATAAGGTTCACCGTAGAATAACTCTATCCAGGGATCAAACATATTAAACGTAGCAAAATTACACCCGTACGTTAGACTTATTGCTTTTATAGCATTAACATAGTTTATAAGATTGTATGCTTCTGCTACTAAATTGAAATACTTGTCTACTATTTCCTCAGAGAAAGAATCCTGGTAGGATAAACTACCTGGTGTTGTCCAGTAGGTTTTATTATTAAATACGTGGTCCCATCTTCCAACACTAGACCACTGTACTATAACAGTATCGTTTGGTTTTGGTTTATACTTTTCAAATATATAAGCTGCAGTATGGAAAATAAATCTATTTCCTGCTCCGCTTAATGCGTAGTTAAATGTTTGGTTATAATCTGCTCCTAAAAAATCAGCATACGTAGGATTTACATATTGAGAATAACTACACCCAATTATGAAAAGCCTATTTTTTGAGTCTTGTGTTCCCATAATGGATTACCGAGATTGTATCGTTTGGGGCAACGAAAGATCTCCATGGATCCACGACTACCGAGCCATTGGGAAATTTGTAGTCATGATGTTTGCCCATATGCCCTAAAAGGTAAACAGCTTTATAGGGTGCTGGTTGATCATATTCTGGTACAATTCCTTGTTCTGCACAGAAGTGTCCTGTTAGTATGGATGTAGAGCCGTCTTCGTAATGTACATCTGGTTTATATGCTTTACCTAATATAATAATAGGAAGTGAATTATCTTTTGCTTCTTTAACTAAAACGTCTGCTAAATTTTTAGCTTGTTTTTCTCTGGCATTCATTATAGCATCAAATAAATCATAACCTAACCCTAATTGTTCTGCCATATATCTTAATGCAATATTATCTCTAGGATGACATCCTCCTCCATCTCCCATTCCTGCTTTCATATAAGAAGGTCCTAAAATTCTCTGAGTAGATCTTTCTAATGCTCCTGTAATAACATCTACGTTAATATTACCTGATTTTTCAGCAACATCTTGAATCATATTTACTAGAGCTACTTTTGTAGATATAAATGTATTATAGAATATTTTGATTCCTTCTGCTTCATCCCATGTACCTACTTCATATCTTGTACCTTCAGTAATAAATGTCTTATAGAATTCCAATAGTAATTTAGCATCTCCCGTAGTAGATCCATCTTCTGTTCCAATAATAATCATTTCAGGGTTTACCATATCCCATTTTACAGTTCCCATTGCTATTAAATAAGGATTGTATATAAAACGAGCATTATTAATTCTATCGATAAATTCTCTTCTAATTGTACCTGGTAGAACTGTTGATATTAGAACGACTAATTGATTTTTGTTTACGTATTTATTAACTTCATCTAATACGTCATTAACTATACCGTAATTAAAGTCTTTGTTTGGTAGATGTGCTGTAGGGTAGCGTCCATCGTAGTCTGGGTGATGTGGTGTAGGTACAGCAATAAAGATTAGTTCTCTGTCTTTACATACTTCTTCAATTGAAGGTACCATTTGGAAATTTTCTGGTTCGACTGTATTTATGTCGTATCCAATAACGTCATGTTTTTCTGCCATGACTTCGGCTGATTCTTTACCGAGTTTGCCAACTCCTATAAATCCTATTTTCATTGAAACTATATTAATCTGTTATAACAATATATAATATAAATAGCTAAAAAGCCACTAAATAGCTACTTTACATCTCCAGTACCTATTTTTCCTTTGGTAATGATATGCTAAATGAAAAAACTCTTTATCAGTCATTTCTTTTTTATCGTAGTGATCTAAAGTAAGCGTACTACCTTCAATACCTAAAGTATGTTTTACGGTATCTTCATTATAGGTTTTAACGAAAGGATATGTTCTATCATTAGTATGACACATATCAATATTTAAATCAATAGCATCCTGGACTTGTAGCTGTAGCTTATTCGAACAGAAATCAGACAATTCGTTTTTCAACTGTTCTTTATTTTGATAAAAAACAATACTTGTAGCTCCTTTGTATTCCCAAAATACATCATCATCCCCTAAAACCTGTCTACCCCAAAATTCTTGTTTATCAAACACTGCAGTTAAAGAATCAACTGTTTCTTGTAACTCTCTACCTATTAATGTATCTGTACCCATAAAGTACTCTAACATTTTTTCTATTATGTCAATATGTTTTAGTTCATATTTTGAATTCAAATACTCTAGTAAATAATGTCCCCAACCGTAATAATACATAACGATGAGTAGGTGAGATAATAAATGGCCTCTATATACCTCTACAGGATTGGCTGCGTTAGTTCCAATAACTCCCCAAGTCTTTTCGACTATATAATCTTCTAAATCATCTACACTTAAATAAAAAGTATCTAAAGGAACATCTCTAAACTGAAGGCCATGCTTTTCTATATAAGCAGGTTGACCCATTTCTGCATTAAAAGTCAATACTAATGGATGCACCATTAAGAAGTCTTTCTGGCCTAAATCAATTAATCTTTGAATACCGTCTTTTAAAGAATCGTAAGTCTCTTCAGGCATTGGCCATATTAATTCTGAATATGTAGGTATGTCTTCTTTTCTATATTTTTCTAAGTATTCAAATGCAGCATCATATTTAAGGTTTAATCTTCTTGAAGCATCTAAAGTTTCTTGATGGAGTGATTGCATAGCAAATGTAACTCCTTTAAATAATCGAGTACCAGCTTCTTTATCTAGCATTGCTATTTCATATATTCTATCAGAGTTTGCTTTAGCCCATGTAACATCCCAAAATTTAGGAAAACCAGTTTCTAATTTTTTCTTAATAACATACTTAGTTATATCTACATCTCTAGGCATTAATCCCCAGTTAGAATCACATACTGCTACATATTCTATTTTTCTATCTGCCATCCAGTCGATTTCTTTTTCAACTCTAGGCATATCAAAAGTTTTAATCTTTTGCCAATATAAATCTCCTATATCACAAAACGTACATCTATAAGGACATCCTCTTAACGTTTCATAAGTAACCTGCCACATTTGAGGTCCATGTTCTGCTTCAACTCTTTCCATTATCCAATCATAGAAACCTGTAAGTATAGGTGATGGGATTATATTTAAGTTTTCTGCTCTTTGAGGTAGGGCGCATAATTCACCTCCTTTTGGAAATACATGAGGAATATTATCATATTTCTCATTCTTAAGATATCTTCTAAGTATTTCTTTAGATGCTTGTTCTCCTTCACCCATTACAGCTATGTCAAACATAGGATACTTTTCGAAAAATTGCTTATCTCTTTTATCTACATTTGGTCCACCTGTTATAGTTAAACAGTTAGGGTACTTCTCTTTTACTAATCTAGCCAGTACCTTATTATACTCCCAATTCCAAACATAAGAACTGAGCATCATAACGTGAGGTTCTTTTTCTAAAGATTCAACATAATTCTGTGGACTCTTCTTTTCAATTAAAACATCTGCAACCTCAAAATTTTCTTTTACAGCCTTACTTGTACTAGCAAACATCCATTGATAGCTAATTGCTACTGGAAGGAAACTATTAGGTCCGTATTTATCCGCTACTTGTACTAAGTATAGGTTTTTCATTTATGAGGTTTATATCCTAAATTATTATATATTTCTTTAACTATATCAACTATAGGTAGAGCAGTACCGAATTGATCTGGGCGGCATTTAAAATCATTAGCAAGGGTATCGTGAAATACCTTTTTATTATGTTTAACAATTGCATCCATATGTTTTCTAGCATCCTCTAATTCTTTATCAGACATAGAACATATAGATTGAAGTACTTTAGTTACTGCAACAACTCTGTCTCCTTCTGAGATGATATTATCATATGATTCGTCCCAAACCTCACTAAAGGTAATATATCCCATATCTTGAAGCTTCTTTAGAGAATGAGGATTACCCATAATAATAAACGGATGACCTACACTAATAGGTTTCCATATTTTTTCAGAAAAGAATAAACAACCTGTATCCATTAAAGTTTCAGAAACTACAGATACAAAGGTATCTTCGTAATTAGATATCATAAAATTCTGTGCTAAATTCTGATCTGTAGGTACATCTATTGTTATGTTTCCTTTCTGTTTAAACCTTTCGTACTTTTTATTACTTGCTATCCTATGCCCGTAAAATGTACCTGGTTGAAAGTTGAGTCCTTTGTGATTTGGGAATCTTAAGCTTACTAATCCTTTTTTAAGTATCTTAGCTTGGTCTAATAGGTATCCAAATAATAACCTATGAAAACGAGGCTGTCTATTATAAGAAAGAAAGTATTTATTTTCTTTATTTGAGTAAGCATCAAAAGGTACAACCTTCTCTACGTTTTGTGTGTATTCTTCTGGTGGAGTAAAGAAATTTTCAAATGAACTAACACCGTATGCATTAATTTTTAAATTATTTCTTTCAACATATTCTTTACATATTAGATTACCGGAAATAACAGTAACACTGTATTCAGGTAATTCTTCTTTTATTCTCCATCTCTCAATTATATCAAATTCTGTATTAGGGTTATGGAGGTACTTACCTTCTGTGGTACATTCTACGATTAGAGCACACTTACCTTTCTTTACATCTTCTAATACTAATTTAGAAATACAAGAAAAGCCTGTGTTTAGATTTCTTCTGAAATAATCATGGTGGAAAATTCTTATTATATAGATATGTTTATTGTCCCCTATGTCATGTATCTCAACATCTTCAAAGTCATCGTGAAAAGTAAGAGAATAATGGGTTTTATTAAAGTTTTTTGGATTTTTTATATAGTCGTCAACAAATTCATCTGTAATCGTATTGAGAATAGAAGGTTGTTCTTGACTTTCTTCAAAATTCCATGTTCTTGAAGTCCCATTCGGTCTATTGTGCCCTAAAATACTATCCCAGGGCTCTCTACTACATAATATTTTCCCCATTTCCTAAATTTTCGTAAATATTCCAAAATGTGCGAAGTAAGTCTTCAGGTTTTTCACTAGTTCCATATCCCCATTTAGTCATTACAGTTCTATAGTGAAGAGCCTTATTATAATCTAATACTTCTTCCATTTCTTTTCTGATATTAATGAGCTCATCTTTGCTTTTTTTACTTAGCCTGATTAACTCTTTAGTTATCATTTCTATTCTTATTCTATACTCATAAACATGATCATAACTTTCATCCCACCATTTGTCAAATGTTTTATACCCTAAATTTCTCAAATAATTTAGAGTTCCTGGATTGCCTATAACAAAGAACGGGTGTCCTAGTTGTAAGGCTTTCCAGGTTTTCTCAGATATAAATAATGTTCCTTCTTCAACTAGTGTTTCTGTTATTACGGAACAAAAAGTCTGTTCAAAATCTTGAGTTTCTATGTTACATGCAAGATTGAAAAATAACTTTTTACCTATCTCTATAGGTAGTAGTTTATCTAGTTTACTATATTCTCTATCTCTAATGCCTTCTCCTCTTAATGTGTTATTAGGTGACCACCAATCAGGTTTACCTAAACTTACTAATCCTTTATCTAGCAAATCGTACTCTATTAACTTAGCACCTAAATATACTCTATTTTTTCTTGGATTTCTGTTATAGCTTAAGAATAAATACTTATCATCTTTAGGTTCGAACTTAATTAAAGGTAAGTCGAGTTTATCTGAATTCCAATTATCAAAAGAATTAAATGAATGCATTACTAGTCCTGAGCCTTTAACGTGGTCGTGATTATTGGCTGTAAGATTACCTGTAAAGAAGTGTACAGAGCCTTCAGGAAAATGTGACTTCTTTCTCCATTCCTCTACTATGATAAAGTCTTCATTGCCTTCCATTCCGGAATAACCTTCCCAAGGGTAAAATACAACTACAGCTGCATTACCATTACGAACATCATTTTGATATTGCTTATCAATTAATGTAAACCCTAAATCTCTATTTAATCTAAAAAAATCAGGATTAAACACACATATTACATATAAATGTTTTTCACCTACTAACTCTTCTTTAAATTTAAACTTACAGTGATTAGAATCTAGAACATGTGGCTGGTGCTGGTTCTGTAGTTTTTTTGCATCAAACCATTCACCTGTTTCGCTAAAGAAGTTCCATATTCCTAAGTTATAAGGATAATGTAGTTTACCTGTTTCTTCTCTGTACCATGTTCTAGAAGAACCGTTAGGTCGAGGACCACCTAATAGGGAATCATAACTTTCCTGGCTGAAGTTCATTTCACACCAGTCCATCATATCCCAAGTTGTAGGAATAGGTAAGTATCTTTCTACTTTATCTTGTTCCATTGTAATACTTTTCTTTTATTACCTTTGCTAATGTATCAGCAATAAGTGAATGTCCTTTAGGTGATGGGTGAGAGCAAGGTGTTATAAGACCTTTAGGAGTAAAGCTTTTCATTTCTTTCGGCCAGTGGTACCACGCGTGATTTTTTCCACATAAATCTCCTCTTCCTTCTGCATCTAATAAAACATCAATCATTTGCTCTCTATTATTAGGTAACTTAACTAAATTATCCCATTCAATAGAGTCTATCAACTGAGGTAACATATTTGTTTCGTCATACAGAGGTTCATATTCAAGTGCTTCACTCATTCTCTGTTTATTAAAGTCATACGTAAATGAATTAACTAACATTAGTTCAGCATTATTATATTTACACCAATTTTGTACTTCAACTATATTGCTTATTATCTCTAAAGCTGCTGTTCGTTCTGAATATACTTCGGTTGCGTATCCTCTCCACAGGTTTTTATTACCGGGTGAATCGTTTTCTGCAGGTTCATGAGGCCATATAGTATGAAAGTAGTCATGTGCACTATGAGGATACCTATTAAAGAAGTCAAATCTAACCATTTGGCCAACAAAAAATATAACTATCTTTTCTTTAGCTAAATGTAAATTTAAATCCGGATGAAGAGTAGTTAATGCTTTTACAGGACCTCTGTTACCGTTTCCTCTATATCCAAAATTAATTGGAGTAAATTCAGGAAAATGTTTTACACATAATTGGTTTACAAAAGCGTTTTTATATTCCTCATCTCTTACCTTATTGTATTCATCTGACTGAAATTCTGCTCTAGTCATTTTATCTTCCGACCAATCAAATTTCTCCCATGTCTTTTCAGACACTGCGCCTTGTCCTTCGACAAATGAATCTCCTAAAGCTATAATGAGCTTAGAATCTTCAGTTACATTAATACTTTTTCTAACTCTGTATTGCATAATCTATTAAGTAAGTGAAATCCTTTTGGAGGTTTAAATAAAGCATTGAATGTTAAAACATTCCTATTATATTCTACTCTTGATTTCATCCATTTAAAATGTTGAAGTGCTTCTCTATTATCAGCTAAGCTTCTACAGTTATCTACTATAAGTTCCATTCTTTCTATATTATCTAATTCATCGTAAGACTCATCAAATAAATGTTCAAAGGTTAGGTATCCTAATTTTCTTAATTCCTTCAAAGATCCTTTTGCACCTAATATCTGAAATGGATGACTACATGCTATAGGTTTAAATGTTTTTTCAGATAAAAATATAGACCGTTGTGAATCGTTATATTGAGCTTCACTAACAATAGTACACCAAGAATTTAGCATAGATTTTTCATTTAATCTGGCTATTTTATCTTGTGCATTATGAAGATTGTCTGTGCCATCCCATCTCATAGGAGTAAATTGATGTGAGTGCTCTAATTGAGTAACATCAGGCTTCCAACCATCTAAGTTAAGTGAATCATGAGGTCTTTCGTCCGCCCAAGGATTCATACTTACAAGTCCGTCGGGTAGTAATCCTGCATGGAATAATTTATTAAAGAATAAAATTCTATGATCTCTAGGTTTACGATTTAGGCAGTTAAAAGGTTTAATTAAATGTGGGTTATTAGTCTTATATTTTATATGATCGTCAAAAGAAGGTATATTTTGTCCAATGGAATTATAATGATCTATATTTAAATAAACATCGAATTCAAAATGAGTATACCCAATAGTACGTACACAATTTTTTCCTGTCTTTTTACTCCACTCTTCAGCTCTATCTTCTAATTGTGCATTACCGGTAAGTATAATAACATTATCGTAGTTGATATTTAATCTGTTACATTCTTCATGAAAAAATTCAAACATACTATCTGTATGATAACCTTCTAATGTATTATCGAAAAGAATATACGCTCTGCCTTCTCTTAAGTGTTTTAGATATGTTTCATTTATAAGATTAAATATCGAATCGTACGGACCTTTATAACCTACCCATACCTCAGGTGATTCATGTACTCCTACTGGGATTAAATATTTAATGCTTGGATCTTTAATTACATCATCAATTGAATATGTATTTATTTCCCACTTATGTTTTTCAGTACCTTTTTGAAAAAATACCCAATCTTCATCGACTTTAGTATGAAGGTTTCTGTGTTCAGTACATAGAATGTTCATACGATTAGCATACGGAGAAACACATATCCTACTCTGATCATTTAAATCTCCGTTGCCGGCTAAATTTAATTGTTTTTCTTTATTTTCAAATACTAGGTTCATCCTTCCAGTAGCTATAAAGCCCTTTATCTATTTCGTAATTTTCCCAAAAGAATCTCTTTCGTTTAGGTTGTTTTTGTGCCCAGTCCCACATTTGTTTTAATCCCTCATATAGGTCTACGTTAAATTCGTATCCTAATATTTCTTGAGATTTTGCCCATGTTGGATAAGCATCTTTTACTTCGTGTCTGCCCTCTACATATTCTATGTTACCATTCTTAATTACATCTCTTAGAATAGCATTAGATTCGTTAATACTATAAAACTTAGTACCTCCTAAGTTAATAATCTGTTTTGATGCTTCTTTTAATTTAGAAGCTTTATAAAGAGGTTCCAAACAGTCTTCTATATTACTAAACGCTCTTGTCTGGGTACCATCTCCAAATATTGTCATTGCTTGGTCATTCATATACTGGTACATCCATATTCCAAGTACGTTTCTATATTTATCCCATATATTTTGTCCAATACCGTAAACATTATGTGGTCTAATTATACACCAGTCTAGACCATGTTGTTCTCCTGCTACTTGTATATCCATCTCGCATGCATATTTTGCAATACCGTATGGGTCTATAGGTTTTGGAATATCAGCTTCATCAAATGGTCTTTTACCTTCCCACCCATGACCGTATACAGCCATTGAAGAAGTAAATACTAATCTTTTTACTCCAGATTTTATACATTCATTTACTATCTTAGCAGTAGCAATAACGTTATTATTATAATTATATGTTCTTATAAAAGGTGATAAACCTTCTGCAGCATAAGCAGCAAAATGAAAGACATAATCTGGTTGATGAGCAGAGAAGATTCCTTGTATATTTTCTTTTGCAAGATCAGTTTCATAAAAGATAGTATCTTTATGTACATTTTCTCTAAAACCACCAGATAAATTATCTATACCTACTATCGTTACATTAGGGTGATTTTTTCTATAGTAATCAGCTAATCTGCTTCCAAGTAAACCGGCAATACCTGTTATTAATATTGTTTCTTTATTCATGTTCTTTCTTTGAAATTTTGTATTAGGTGATCAATACCGTCTACATATTGAATAGGTTCTTCCTTTACTAGTTTTTCCATTTTACTAAAGTCTACTTTATAACTTCTACTATCATCAGGAGAGTAATACTTAACAGTAAAATCTAATTTATTTCTTGTTACCATTTTAAGTATAAGTTCTTGTTTAGTAGTATTCATAGAATTAAACCCAATATTAAGTATATCTTGAAAAGCATTTTTTTCAGATAATTCTTTAAGAACTACACAGAGTGTTTGTAAATTGATATTAGGTCTCCATGCTTCTGGGTCATATACTTCTAGGTATTGACTGAACAGGGCGTCTTTTACAAAATTGTTTACCAGTAGATCATTTCTTCCTACTCTGGATAGACCAAATAGAGTTGAAAGCCTAATAATTTTAAACCTATCTATATCGTACTTTTTAAGTAGATTTTCAGAATCTATTTTAAGTTTAGAGTATAATGAAGTGACTTTAGTTGGAGTTAACTCGCTTACTATTTCCTTTCTATATCCATAAACTGAACAGCTACTGAAGAATATTACTTCAGTGTTGTTATCTTTACATATATCTAAGGTCGTCTTTAATCCCTGTAAATGAGGTTGATGTAAAGGTATATCATTCATTTCGTTTAATCTAGGTGATGCCATAAAAAAGACATAGTCAGCTTGATTAAGTTCTGTTACGTACCTACCTATATTTTCTACATCATCCTGTATAAAGTTAACTGCGGGAATTTCTGGTTGTTGTTGCCCATATGTTAGGTTATCTATTACTGTTACTTTATGTCCTGCATCAGTTAAATTATAACATAATTGAGATCCTATAAAGCCTGCTCCTCCTATTAATGTAAATTTCATAATTAGTCTCTTACCATATCAGCAGTACAACAGTGAAAAGAACCTCCTAATGTTCTAGAGTGTCTAATCTTTAAGTCTAATGCTTCTATGTTATATTTTTTTAGTTCGTTAATTAATTCTGTTTGTCTATTATCCACACATACTGTATTTTCGTCTAATGAGATTAGATTTATACCTACCCATTCAGATGCTCTTAATACTCCTTTATATCCAATATCTACCATCGGAGGAGAATATATAATATCCCATCCTTTAAATAATTCTGGCATATTATTTTCGTTAACTCTTGCTGGATTAACAAGTGCTAGACCGTCTCTCAGAATAGCAATTGTAGAATCAATATGAGAATATGAATACATATTTTCTAAGTAATGTACCTTATATTTATCTCCTAGTAAATTCTTTAACCAAGTATATCCTTTATAGTTTCCTGTGTTAGAATTTAGGTATAATATGTCATCATTATGTCTGAGTATATTAGCTGCATCAAATACAGGCTCTACTTCAGTTAATGTAAGTTTATCTAAATCATCTCTTTGGTAAGAATCGTCTGTAAGTCTTGGTTTTGGTGCACATACCCATTTAGCTCCTTTATCCATATAATCAATAAACAGCTCTCTATAAGCATCAGTTTCAAACTGTCTAGACCTTAACGTCATAGGTGATTCTATAATGGTATCTCCAATGACTGTCATAGTATCTCTTGGGCAGAATGTATAGTATTGGTCTGTTTCCCAATAACCGTTAGAGACGGTTTTTTTAGTGTCTAGTATATTTGGTCTATGTACTATAGCTCCAAAGTCTTCTAGAGCTTCTGCTAATAAATCTAGGTCTTCAATAGATTCTTCATATACTTGAGGATCAAATAAACCTCTTTCAGAGGTAGGAATAGTATCTTTGTCTGCATAATTAATTGCATGTAAGTCAGTACCGTGAAATGGTTGATTAGCATTATCAACTCTTCCTACAATTACTTCACGTAGTCTGCTATATTCATTTTTTACATTAACCATTGTTGAATACTTTAAATTTAGTTAAGTTAGGATAATCTTTATATGTCCAATTTCTAGGTGGTTTAGCAACTGCATCGTGTATGCTATGTAATCCTTTTTGTGCTATTTCTGGGGTCATATAATAATGGTATCCTATTGTTTCTATTTCTTGTTTAGCCCAAGGGCCTGTTGAATTGTCTCTACCGTCATAAGCCATACATCTAAGTTCATGAGATGCTATTCTATTATCGGTAAGTATCATTCCTCCTCTTCCTAAGCTTAAGTGCTTTTGAAACTGAAAAGAAAGTACCATGAACGTACCTTTAATATACGAATTTTTTTTCCAATAAACAGCTGAATCTATAATATTATCAGTTATATAGTAGAAATCTTTCCATTCGTCGTGAATAAATGTACGTTTTATATTTAATTTATCTGCTAACATAGGAACAGAAAGGTAAGTATGGTAAGGAACTAATATCTCTTTTGCATTAGTATACCTTAAAGCAAGTTCTAGCCCATGAGTACAGCAATCTACAGCCACACCGTAATCTGCTCCGTAGAACTCAGCCACTTGTTTTTCGAATGCTCCTACCATGCCAAAACTCATACTAGTGTTGAATAATGTTTTAATGATTGTCTATACTCTTTTATAATAGAATCTTTACTATCGTGTATATATGAAAACGGTACTGGTTTAATTCTTTGAATTGAATCAAGCCATGTAGAATGAGGTGCACCAACTATAAAATTAGTTCCTGCTAAACACATCATATCTATTACGCTCTCTAATGCTACTCTGTTATGACATAATACATTATTAAAATTAACATCTTGAAGCAGATACTTTGGTAACATGTTTATCACGTCTCTTCTAGTGAATATTCTAGCTTTAAATTTATCTTTTAAATGTTCGTATTCTGATTCTAATAAATCACAGCTGATATAAAACTTTTGAGTTTCATTATACTCTAACATCTCTTTTATTATACCTGAGTATTTACTATCTTCCCAGTACTTGTATATTGTGTCGTTTATTTGAGTATAGTGTTCGTTTTCTCTTACACTATCAGGAAGTTCAGCATAATTTTTCTTTGTTTTATAAACTCCATTTCCTCTTCGTATATGTAATCCTACACACCCAGTTGAAATTTGTCTGATTGCTGATCTTAGTTGATGGTCTTTTATTTTGATTCTCTTGAGAGCAGAAGGAATTTTTAATTCCGCAGCCTTAGTTAGTATTGGTTCAATATATTCCCAATCAAATGAAGTGGTATACCTATTTTCAGGTAAATCATAAGTTGTGACATCTTTAATGTTAGTAAACTCCTTTGCTACTTTATTATTTACTTCTGGTAGCTCAGTAATTTTCTTTTCTTTATAATCAAAATCATATGTTGCTAACCATTGAGTTTCATCGTCTGTATTGCCTATATGTATTTTAGTTCTAGCTCCAGGTAGGTCTATGTACTTCATTTCATACCAGAAATTAGACTGTAGTTCGAGATGATGATCTGTATTAGAAGCATATTCAATCATATGACATGCATCATAGTGTAATAGTCTATTACCAAATCCTGTATCAAACGGTGTATGTCCACCGCCCCATGGTTCTGCTACTCTAATATATCTTCTTTTTATAGGATCTTTTGCCATTTAACTTTCCCTTTATCTTGTTTTTTATTTCTCTCTGCTATTGCTGGTGGTAGTGTTGGTTTTGCTTTACCGATATCAGGTTTATATTCTCCAGATTCGAAGTGAGTTATTCTACCATCATTCACTTTAACATCAGGTATTGTTTCATCTACTTCAATACTATCGTACCACTCTAAGAGTTCGGGGTCAGGGAAAGCTTCTCTAAAGTCATGTCCTTTTCTTTTATCGTATTGTGTATAAAAAGATTTAAAGTCATGAAAATGTTTAGATTTATCTTCTTCTGTTTCTACGTGTCCTTGCTCGACAACATCTATATAGTCTATCAACCTTTCGATTTGAGCTTTTTCATGGTCCATCATTAACGGATGTTCCTTTTTAATCTCATACCAGTCTGCTAATTTTTTATGTAATTTCTTTTTCTCACTATCAGGTAAATTTAATGGAGACATGAATGCTGGCCATCTAAGTATATTTAAATCAATACCTGGGTTATTCATTCCGTACTTTTCTTTAAGTACAAACATATCATCCATAAACTCAGTTATAGAGTATAAACATAGTGAATTTATAGTCATCATACAAATCACTTGTCTGAAGTTACCTTCTTCTATAACTTTTACTAAATTATTTCTCCATACATCCCATACTAATCCATCTCTAATATACTCGGCTTGAATACCAAAAGCTTCACAAGAAGTATATAAATCAAATTCTTTAATAGGGAGAGTATTAGACATATCAATTAATTTGTTAATTAATTTATCATGTACTCCTAAATTAGAGTTTACAGCTAATCTTAAATTAGGTGCTGGTACTTCTTGCATCTTATCTAGGAATTTCCAAAAATTAAATGATGCAGAAGGTTCTCCTCCTGTGACTCTTAACTCTTGTAAACCAGGTGCAAGGTCTGGCCACCATTCAATAAAAGCATCTACGTAAGGATTGTCTTTATTATTTTTGCCAAAAATATCAGCCCAAGAACCATCACTATGATAAGCTCCTGCAGAAGTCGTTTTAAATTTCTGATAAGGTCCGTTTTCTTCAATATCTTTTGCCCATGTAGTTGAGTAACCAGTATTACAGTAAGAACAAGCAAAGTTACAAGTTCTATCGAATGATACTTCTACTGTTTTTAAATTAACATCAGCATCCCAAGGTAGTTCAGCTAATTCTGCAATTTCTTCATCGGAGTATATTCTACTTTTAAAAACTCTATCTCCAATAGAATCATTACCTATATCTTCTACTTTCCAACAGTACGAACATTCTGCAGGTCTAACTCCTTCTAGCATCATCTTACGTATCTTCTTCTTGAACATAGTATTATGTAATGCTGAAGGATTAGTTTTAATCTCTTCTAAGTCTACCGGGTGAGGTAAAGGTAAGTGACAGGAGTTAGTAAACCCGTGTCCTAAATGTAAAGATGCATTAAGCCACTTTGCTGCACAAAAACTCTTACTTACAGAGTCTAGATGTTCCGTTCTCCATTTTACTAAATTTTGATCTGCCATTTATATTTTATTCATAAAGTTACAATCTCCAGTTAAATCGACTGATTTATCATAAATATAATCCTCAAAGGTGTGATGGCAAAGTAATTTATCTTCTTGCGTAACCTTAAATTCATATAACTCAATATCAGTATAGTTTAAATTATACCCATTTTTAGGAAAGTTTCCAGCCCCAAAAATAATATGAGGGTCCATTTCAGTTGCAAAAGCTTTTTCAGTTAAGTCTACTTTATGTACCTCTCTACTATTAATAAATACTGTGAAACTTTGGTTTGGAATATGCTTCCAGGTAATTTTTAGTCTTACATCGTCAAATATAGCAAATGGTAGATCCCAGTACTCTGTTTTCTTATCTTCATTCATCATAGTAAACAGTAATCTACCTTCGTAAATATCAATTGCTGTATAATGAGGAAGTAAGGTAAATAGAGTTCCTATCACTCCTTCTACTTTTTTTACTTTTAAATCAAAGTATACTTCAAACGGATTTAATCCAGTAAGTATTTTATTTGCAGGATACTCTGGGAAGGTATCACAAATATGACTTGGCCAAAAGACCCACGGATTACCACTACTTATATTCAGCATACATTTTATCTAATTTAGGAAAAGTCTCTAAGAAATTTGTTCCTCTTCTTTTATCCAATTCGTCAACAAATATTACAAAGTCTTCTCTATTCTTTTCTATATCATATAAAGCACTATGAGCCTTTGAATAATCATATATACGTTTGATCTTCTGAATTTCAACATTAGTAAATCCATATGCT
>Ga0213867_1000039_pt1 | contig 61091 bp, 74 predicted proteins | sample PICome_12_FD_160120 | JGI IMG/M metagenome (GOLD analysis project Ga0213867, IMG submission 160120) | Coastal seawater microbial communities near Pivers Island, North Carolina, United States - PICO540 | ecosystem: Environmental > Aquatic > Marine > Coastal | place: USA: North Carolina... | reverse complement strand
CTTAGTACTTCTTAGCAACATCTTCAGGTTTAAGATTCGTATACCGGGAAAGCTGGTCAAGACTAGAATGTCCACTGACCAGCCTAACCTGTTCTACAGACATGCCTCTTTCAAACATCCTCGAGATAGCTTCGTGACGCAAATCATGGAAGGTTAAATTAGTAATACCAACTTTCTTTCTAAGCTCCGCAAATTTGTCAGAAATCGACCCGCTTTTCTTTACTCTAAACAACTTGTCCCCTTCACCAATATCATTCTGTGCACGTAGGATCGCCTCTCTCACGCCCTTTAACAGCGGTATTTTACAAAGTTTTTTACCTCCTTCAGACTTAGGATCTTTTCTTAAAACCTTAATAACTCCCTTTTTAAAATCTATATCTGAAATTTTTAAAGCATGAATTTCGCCCTGTCTCATCCCAGACTCTATTGCTATATCTATAGCGTGCCTAATCCAATGCTTTTTAGCTGCTTTCATAAGAAGCACGTATTCATGAAGCTCAAGCCGTCTGTCTCGCCACACGCTGCCTAATATAATTTTCTTTCTAATAAGCTCTGCAATAGCTATCTCAACAACATCTTCTTGTAACTTTATCCTAGAATTTTTAACTGTCTGTCTAAAATAGTACATTTGCGATTGAAGTGTACTAGCAGACACCGTTTTACGCCTCTCAGCTGCAAAATCTAAAACCTCATCAACTGTCAGGTCATGTATCGATTTGCCTTCAAAAAAGCGTGCGATTTGTTTTAGGGGGGATATCTTTGTCTTAGGTACTTCAATACCAAACCTTTCAAAGCTTAGTATTAAATCATCAACCATCTGGTCAATGAGCACTGACCGTGATTCACTGGTATCGATCCATGATCCGTTGTCCATGCTCGACTCAACACGACGTGCCCAAGCTTTAGCAGCTGCTTGTGTAGCGAAAGATTTAGACTGTGGGGGGTATCCTTTAACGCGTATCTGCGCTTGATACTTACTTCCACGCTTTCTAATTGTAGCCATTGCACCCTCCTAGGTGTGACATATGTGTGACAAGGAGGGTATCATGCACTTGAAACCCCTGTATTTCAAGGGGTCTAGGAATTGGCGGTGAAGGAGGGATTCGAACCCTTAAAATCAAATAATTTATTTATTATCAATTACTTAAGTTCTATTTAGTTTATTTTCCCCTACGAGATAGGAAATTCCTAAGTTCATGATATTTCGATATATTTTGTTTCTCATTATTTTTCATTGTGACAGTGTCACAGTTGTCACAGGATCGTGAGTTACGACTTATTTTTAAATCGTCAACAGCAATAAGAGATAGCGATGCGATAGCAAACGCCAGCATATAAGTAATCATTGGGGAGCCTCATTAGATAAGGCGATATTATATTAATAAAATATTAGTATTACTAATAACTTATATTAATAACCGGTATGCTATTTTTTACGAAGTAGGACGAGAAGGCCATGCAACAGATGCTATATCTGTAGTTTCTAAATGTTGACTAGGCAAGTTTCGTAAAGCTTGACGATAAGTAGCCCATTCAGCTTTTTTAGACTCGGTAAGAGGAGAATCAGCTACTTGTGTCCAGTCAGAACTTGCTAACCTCTTATTTCTCAAAAATCTTAAGGACTCCATACACTCACTAAGTAGTTGTTCTCTTGGTGCCGGTGTCTCGTTTTTATCGACAATGTTGCCATCAAATATTTTTTGCGTAACATCATTTGCGATACCTTCCATAACGTGTTCATCTGGTCCACCCTGCAAATGCATATCGTTTGCACTGCAAGTGCCAGTTCTAAGAATCTCGCCCTCATTGTTATAAACAATATAATTAATCATTTCTTTAACTCCATTGTAACCATACTTCTAGAAGTAACTCTAGCTTTTCTGAATGATGTACCTGTTCCTTTTGCTTGCAGCTTATAAGTAACTGTTCCAGCACTACCGGTATGTATATTCGTAGCGCCCGCCATTCTCGTGATACCGCCTGTGCTGAAAGTAGGAAAAAGATTATCATATGTTACCAGCTCCACATTATTCCTTAATATTCGTACATGGAATGTTGCTGGAGTTTCAAAATCATCATCGCCCCATGAGCTAAGTTTACAAGTAAGAGACCAAAATAGAGCAATAGGAACAGCAGTTTGCGAGTATGTTATTGTTTGCAGGTCTTTATAACCAGCTGCTGACCATTCGTATTGTCCTGCTGTGTATGCACCAGTTGGTATTGTTACTGCTTGGTCAGCTAATTGAAGCGTATCTACTGCTAAATCCTTAATTTGAACGACATTATTGCCAGTACCCCCAGCAGTAAGCATCGCCTCATCGCCAGAGCCCAGATTTAGTCGGCCAGCGTTTATAGTCCCTGAAGTTATTGCATTAGCACTAATTGCACCTACTTTAAGAGCAGTCAAACCGTCATTAACGCCTCCGACAATTGTTGTAGAGGTCATTGTAGTGCCATCAAGCAATATCTTGCTGGCCTCTATAGAAGAGGCACTTATACGATTAGTGACATCTAATGTACCTGAAGTAATACTGTCGGCATTAATCTCCCCTATTTTCGCTGCAGTAATATCCGCATCTTTAATGTAAGCAGCATCTATATAAACACCCGGGTCAATTGTCACGGTTTCATCACCGACAGTTACAGTTTGAGCCGATGTAAGTACCGAAAAAGGTGTTTTGTCCGTTTGGTTCCAGTAATCTGCTCCGCCAGCTACGTGAGGTTTTTTAGCATTTGCAGAAGTGTGGGCTTGTATACACACCCAGTAATTGTCATTAGACTTAACTTGGTCACCGACGACGTAGGCTGTAGCGTTTGCCCAATCTGCAATTGCGCTATCAGTTGACGGCATAAGTGAAAACTTATCTGCCGCTACCATAAAATCACTGGTTACGTTCCCAGAATCACTAGTAGTAGACGCAAGACCAAAACCAGCAATAGATCCGTTATTGTCTATCTTAACAGTGTAATTAGCCTCAACCCCGTCGATAGAAGATTGCTGCGTCTGGATAGCTGCACTTAAAGTCTTACTAGTAGCGCCAATTTTTATCCACTCTATGTGGAACTCACTTGCCCCCGTATTACCAAAGTCAAAACGCAAATCATCTACAGTATTATCCCACCCGGGAGCGTTAGTCATGTCAAACTCAGCAATTACCCACTCATCTGTAGTTGTAGGGTCAGAAATCTGAACGTATGTCGTCTGATTAGCAAACGAAACTTGAGTCGAGCCCGAATGTGAGTATCTAAGCCAACCCTGCCAATCAGAACCTCCGGCAACACGTTTTATTTTTACCCTAACAATTTTGTCGGTAGCACCATCGATAGTGCCAACCGCATCCACTAAATTAAGACTAGCATCCGCACTGGTTTCTTCATAAGTCAGGTAGTTAGCGCCAGCAGTTAACGTAGCTCGTATACCAGTAAACCCATGTGTGTTTGAACCGGTAAAATCGTAAGTAGTTCCCGGCTCAAAAGTACCACCAATTTCAGACTCAAGCAGCGTAGTAGCTGCTGCTATAGCTGAATTAGTGCTAGTTGAAGTCATGTAGTCAGAAGTAAGCGTAGCAGTAGTAACATAACTACCTAAATCAGTCGACGAAACCAAACCAGTTGTAGCTGTTGCTATAGCTGAATTAGTATCAGTAGTAGTTAAATAGTCAGAACTTAATGTAGCTCTCGTAGTCTCAGTTTGTGCAATTACGTCTATAAGACTGCCGTATTGACCGATATGTTTCCACTCTGTTGTATCTTCTATTTCATCTTCGGTATCGGGGGCGTTATCAGCTGTTGATGTGTGATCAGTTAATGCGGAGTAAAGATTGCTATCTTTGGTAACCAAATCACCAATTACATAATCGTTATCTGCAGCCCACGCAGGCGTGTTTTTTATGGCATCAATTTTTTGCTCTGCAGTAGCAATTGCTCCCGCTGTGTCGGACGGTAAATTACCAATTGGCGCACTTAAAGATTGTGCTAACTCAGATGAAGTTATAGCTTCATTTAATACGTTTAAGACATGAGCTACATCTGTTGCTGTGGAAGCTTCTGTCCCATCGCCATCATTAAAAGGGCCAAATACTCCAGCTTGTGACACAAAACGTATCCAATAGTATTTAGTTTGATCGCCGCCTACAGGGTCTAAATATTTAGATCCTGTTGCTATGTCAATAAACTGAGCTTCGCCAAAGTCATCAGTGTCAGCACGCCATATTTCAGCATGAGCAAGAAATGTCAAACTATGGTCAACATACCAACTTAAATTAATAACGCTATAGGCACCGCTCGCAGTAAAATTAGTAACAGCTGGCGGTATAGTAGAGTCTAGTGCATCAACTACAGAACTAGAAAAACCTAAGTTATTAGCTGATATATTGTTCGGGTCAAAAGGGGCAGAGTTAAGACTTTTGGCTAAACCGCTATCAATAAGTTCTCGAAGAGTTACCGCTCTATCCTCTGGCTCGCCTCTTCGGCCTAATCGAATTTCTAATGCTTCTTGTACAGATTCAAGATAACGTCTAACTTCCGGACTAACGTCGTTTGGAGGTCGCGGTATAGCGGGAACTTTAGTAGGGTTCGAACTCATATACCTTTCACCTCATCAATACTTTGAGCTAAACAATAACTGTCAATGTCTTTGCCTATTACCTCAACTTCCCACACCTGACCAACTACTGCGGGCAATCTCATAACCGGCTCAGATAAAACTCCAGCACTTATGCCGCTAGGAACTGTAGTAGTCTGTGTAAATTTGCCGGCTGTTGTATGTTCATCTATTTCGTAGTGAGCAATAAGAGTCTCGTCTGCGTAGACTTTTACAGTTACTGGGTACTCGCCAGCTTCTATAGATACCCAACCCATAGATACCGGACTAGGAGTAACATATTTCTTACTTCTAAAAGTAGCATCAGCTCGAGTTGTACCTTTCCTAAACTTCTCTAATACTGAGCCTCCCTGTTTAAACAAAAATAACTCGCCGCTTTTAGGGTCGTGATCTGCAGCGTTAACAAGATTATGTGTAAAAGTTGTAAGGGTATTTTCACCGCCTGTCGGATCAAATATGAAACTATATGCATCCCCCGTAAAGCCAACATATTTACCCTCGTACAAAAAAGCTTTATATGTAGTCGGCGAAAAGTTTTCATTCCATGAATCAACTGAAATCATACCTTCAGTAACAACTGAGCCTGATGCGCCTTGCACCATGCATAGTCCATCAGGGCCTGCATATAAAACATACTCGCCCATATCAACGACACTATGTTTATTTACGCAAGCTTGTGCAAGATCGACAGTAATAGCCGTCATCGCGCTTGGGTCTGTGCCCGTTATAAAATAAGGACGGCCGTCTGTTAGTGCTACGACGCCGTTGTTGCTAGCAGCAATAGCTACAATCGGCTCATCAGTAGTTATTCGATACGAAATTGGCCAAGCGTGCGGCAAAAATGCCTCACTCAAACAAAACCTGTTGCCAGAAAAACCCGCCATAACACCTTGTGCCAAAGGTATTAAACCCTGCATCGGACCGTCAGGATATAGTGTGCTATCGTCATCTGGAGGACCTATCCATGTCGTACTAGGGATAACCTCTTGAAGCTCGTAACTAGCTTTGGTATCTGCATAAGTGGCTTGACTAAGAGCCACTTCAGCAACTAACTGAAACTGTGTACTATTAGAGCCAGTATTTGATCTATATATACGTTTGAGAGAGCCCGCAGCAAAATTATGATTACCTGTACTAAGTGTTGGAGTTGGTATACTTACTGTAACAGTTTGTCCATCAGTCTTCTCTGCAATAACAGATGCTGGGCTTGGCGGCCCCTCTCTGCCATCTGCTGTTACGAGAGTATATCTGTAGCTTACTTCATACGCAGTGAGTCCTTCAGTGCCAGTTCCCGATACGCTTGTAGTAGGCGCACTAGATGGTGCCGGAACCCCAAGCCGATAACTACCTGAAGGATGTACATCTCCAGCACCAATGATAGTTGAGCGCCAGCCAATACGAGGGAAATCTTCACCTGTCCAATATAAACGCTCAAAAGAATCGTCTGGGATAGGACCTTTAGCCACAGAAATATCGTCTTCTTCCCACTGTAAATACTCTACTGAACTCGTGCCGTATTCATAGCGATATACAGATCTAGTGTCAGACTCCATCGAAAACGTAGTGTCCGCATTAGTTTTGCTGCCCAGTATTTTTCCAGAAGACAAATCTACATCTGCAGCAATTTGCCCAAATTGATCTGCTAACAATTTAGGTGCTACAGCCGGCGCAATCCCTGCAAATTTATTACGTTTAAAGTAAACCATTTCAGCCTCATTTTTTTGAGGGCTTCTTGCTTTCTGACAACTCTTGTTCGATTAGGTTTGCAAGATTAGCCACTGCAATTTCATGTATAGCCGCTTCACGTTTCGCCTTTACTGCTTTTTCCTGAGCTTCGTCGTGTAACGACAGTAAATCTTTAATTTCGTCTGATAAATCAGATATGTTGTAAGACTTGTTACCAACCATAACTGTTGGTTCAGGTCTTTTAGCTATTACTTTTTTTGGCTTCGCCATTTTTTAGACTCCTTCTAGTCTTCTGTGTCAGTAATCCCCGCCATAGCCTTATTTAAGGCAACTGCGTCTTGAACCCACGGAGCTGTGGGGTATGTATTAGTGTCTACCCTAGCTAATTGCTCTGCGATAGACGCTTCATACGCGTCTATTTGCTCTTGAGTCAGAGTATTTTTTACCCAATTTACAACTTGCTCTTTTGTCAACTCTGCAAAATCAACATAACTTTCGGATGTAGAGTCCGGAGTAAATGTTAATTTGCCGTCACACATCGCTAACCCGTCAGAAATACTGTAATGGACTTCAACAACACCCCCATCTGGGTTAGTAAGCACGTCAGGTACATTCCATAAAATAGCCATTTCTTACCCTCTATGACTTAATTCGCACATAACCACTAGTATCTACCCACAGCTCGCCAGACAAAACGCCGTAAGTTCCAGCACCGCTGTCACTAAGATATCTGCTTGATTTACCCAGTGTGGGAAACCCAACTCCGCTAGGGCCAAGCATGGCACCAGTGCCGGTAGACCAGTTTGTTGTAGTTTGTCGAATATAAAAACCGTTAAATCTGTTGTCATTATTTTCACCAACGCCGACGCTAAAAACGTACTGCTTACCGTCGTCAAACTTGTTCCACCGCCCTACAGCTGTACAGCCTGCAAACGTTTGATAATTGCCATTACCTTGATCAACGACGGGAGTTACAACGCCCTCGCCTAGTGCTATATTTGCCCACTGGTCACTTGCGACTGCGCCGTTCCCTACAGCCAAGGAAGCTGTGCCGAAACATTGACTACTTGTCCCCATAGCGACCGAACCAAGTCTATAGGCATTACAAAAATAACCCATTGCAACTGCAGCTGTTGCTTCTTGACCAGCGCCATTGACGCCTACCATTGATCGGATGCCAGTAGTAACGCCGCCTTCTGCATGTCCGTGATTTATACATCCTTTACCAAAAACAACAGCCCCATTACTTTTGTTGTAAGGTAATGTTGTGCCATCGCCTAAACTAGTGCCAAACGTCAGGCTATATTCACCCGACATCGCGGTGTAATGTAAGTCACCACCTTCAAGTCTGTTAGAAACAGCTGAGTAACCAAAACTATATTTTTGGTCAAATAGATAATGGTTTCTATGTAGAACTTGTGGTCTTGATAAATCAAACAGGGTCTTGTTAGTTACGCGCAGCTCTACAGTATCTCCGGCACTAAAGGCTGACGAACCTGTATTGTCAATGTCCCTTGTGCAGGAGTAAACAACAGCTGTAGGTAGACACGTGTTATCTAAGTTGTATGTTATGCCTGACGACATCCACATCCCAGGCATATTAACCTTACTCCACAGGATGTTCATCTGTTTACTGCTTGGGTGACTTGATGAATAGCTAATTGTAGAAGTAGCGACGCCATTTGTAATCGACGTGCTAACACCAGACCCGCCGTGCAACTCTATTAATACATCGTCTATACCGTCATTGGTGCCGGACTCAATTATAACTTCTACAGAAAGAGAAGATTTGTGCTTAACCGTTAAAAATATTTTCGAGTTAGTTTCATTACTGTTGTTTACGTGATAAACAGCTGTATTACAGAAATTTTGAGTGCCTGCTGGAGCAGCTGCAAAACTATCAAGTTTTTGGGTAACTCTGACAACTTCGTTTGTTGTCCCATTATCTAGGGTAACGTAGAAGTATTCACCAGCATCAATATCAGGAAAAGCAGTAGCATCACTTATAGATGTTTTAAACGTGTTTTGCGAGTCATCTATAGATTCAAGTAAGCTACCTGATGCATTGTTAGCGAAGTGCTGCCTTACGCCTACTGGCATTTTAACCCCCCTACGATATCCGTATAGTCCAGTATATTTCTATATCGTCAAGGTTAGTTCTCGTCCAAGGCTGAGCAAACTTGACTCTAGAAAATGCTTGCCATGATTGAACAGTAGGATCGTCTTGGGGGTTAGTCCAGTCGGGGCCGGTTTTTACCCTTTTCTGAAAACACAAAGCGGCCTCTGTAATTGGGGCGTCATTATCAGGTACAGAAACGTTTTCTGAAACAGTTTGCGATCTTGAGTAAACAAATTTATGTACTAACTCTTGCGGCGCAACAGGAGCGTCAAATAACCCTCCATCATTTTCGTAAACGTCGATATATGGCCTTTGTATAGTAGACCAACTCTTTGCACTAGTCCCAAGCTGACCTCTCAAACAAACCATATACCTTGGTCTTGCACCAGTACCCTGCACATACAATACTTTTATGTGTTCTATCTGTGTAACAGTGTCAATGCCTGATTTTATTGTTAAGTAAGGCATATCTCCGAAAATAGGACTAGCGCTTTTTTCTGAGTAAGTAGCATTGTCTCCTTCTCCAGTAACCGCTACGTTGGAAAAACCTACGTCTCTCCGCGCATCGAGTTCACTACTTTCATCGTTCTTGTAAACAACGTATGGGAATATCAGGCTGTGCGCAGCACTTGTAAAGTCGAAGTGAAACCTAAGAATTTGGTCGCTTGGTGCAATCGGTTGATAGTCATTAGCTTGGGTTGTTGGGCCAGTATACTTACTGATTCTGTAATAAGTATCGGGCTCCCTATGCTTAAACCCGTAAAACGGGACACCTAACTCCTCGTTTATCTGAGTAGATCCAATGTTAGATATGCGCGCAAAAGTGTTTGCAGAAGGCAAATCTGACCGCAAAGTAGCGTTACTAGCCCAACCGTGATGAAGGTCAATATAAGAGTTCCACGTAGCTTCAGTCTCTACAAAAGTATCTGAAGCTGCGGGCTCAGTAGTACCCGTACCTAGAACAACCCTCTCAATGTTTGTATACTCCGCACCGTGATAGGTTAGTTCGGCAGAGGGGCTTGGGAAGTTTTGCGGGGTATAATGATATGTAAAATCCTCTATCCTTTCGGACGGATGGGTATCAGTTACCCCCGCTTTGTACTTAAGAATTGCAAGCGCGTAAGCTGATGTATCAGCCCTTGACTTAACTCCGCCGCCCCTTAGACGATGGATAATCCAATCTTTACCCGCATCAGTAATAAGATTTTTTTGCGACAGGATTTGTTCACCGTTTTTTACAACGGTGACAAAACCCTCTACGTTTAGCTTATCTTCAAACTCACTCATAATTAGCCCTGCTAATATTGCAAGTTAAATTAAGATACTTCTATTTTCCAAGTAATCTCAAGAGTATCGTCGGCACCCTTGTTAATTACATCAAACTTAGTACGACAAAGCATAGTGCCCTGACCAGATGTAGCACTGTTAAAAACGCCTGCTTCTGTAAGCTGCGTTGTCGCAGTTCCGGCTGGGAAGTTAGCAACAAACTGAAGTATTAATCTTGATGAGTCATTTGTTGGCGTAGTAATAGAGTTACCGCTGGTAGTAAAAGCTACGCGACCTTGCTCAGATGCAAGTTGAGCTTCGTTGTCAGGAACTGCATTAATACCAGTCCAATCTTTGTAGCCAACAGCCATATGAGTCATAGCCTTATAGTTACCACTGGCGTGGTCCTGTTGCATACGTTTAATAACCCAATCCCTACCTACTGCTACAACGGCGTTCGGGATTTCTCGCTCCACTTTGCCGTTTTTCTTAATAAGTAAGCTACCTTTTAGCTTAAATGTTTCTTTGATCATTTGGAGTCTCCAAAAATATATACTAGCTAGTTAATCGCTGTCGTGTTTATAGCGACTGAATTTATTACGCCTAACGGAGCTGCAGTCGTTAAGCTGATTGTTACAGTATCAGTAAGCCCGATAATATTATTAGCTGGACTAATTTTAATTAGTTTACTAATATCTTCAGAGAAGTCAACTGCTTCTTGTGTAGGACGTTTGTCAAAGCTAAATTTGGCCGCAAATGCTTCACTTGCCGAAAACTCATCTACAGGATTGGTGCCGCCGCCTACTATAGGCCTATCGACAATTGCCACATTCTCGTTAATTGTTTTTGATATTTTCTTAGTAAAAGCTTCAGTAAAGCCAAAACTGTCAAGGCCGGCATTGTGTTTTGCTTGTAAAGAGACTGTAGGATCATCTGTGATGCCCACTACATTACTAACAGATTTTGTCATACCCACTTTCATAGAAGAGCTAAAGGATATGTTATCGTCCTGAGATCGATAAAAATCCACTTGTAAAGAAGTAGCATCTGTTATGAAGGTCCTGTTAGTTTTAACGCCATGTGTATCAAAAGCAGTTGTTACTATAGAGTCCAGGTGAAAACCGTCAGAAAGAACCCTTTTATAACTAGCTTGACGAGCTATAGTTTCGCTGGCTCCAAAAGAATCCGGCTCCTGTTTTTTGTAGGTTAATACTGATGAATCAGCTAGAGCAAACGAGTCTATTAAAAGTTTATTTAAGTTAATAAAAGAAGTGTCCGCTACCCCTAATCCATTTGTATAGTTATCAAAATTATCTAAATTAGTTTTTAATAACTCATCGGAAATTACATAAGAATCTGATGTTTCCTTGATGTAACGATTAGTAAAGTTATCAGCTATCGACAGGCGTTCACCAAATTCGCGTTTCGCTGTAAATGAAAGACTAGCGGCATCATTAACTGTAGTTATATCTGCACTACCGTCTTTATTTTGCTCAGCAACTTTAGTACTAACACTTAGGCCGAAACTGTCGTTCAAAAATCTACGATATTTACTTGCAGTTCTTATTACCTCATATGTTTGTGCAGTACTTTGTTTTGAAGGCTTTATTGACTTTAAAAACTGATCTCCAAAAGACATAGCTTCAGTATTATTTTTACCAAAGCCTAAATATGCGTCATCTGCAAAAGATATCTCGTCAGTGTCGGCCGATCTTCGAATACCGCTAGCCAATATGACGCTGTCTGTAAGTGCCGCATTTTCTGTTGTTAAAGATGAGGTTGCTGCTTTTGACACAAAAGACTCTATACTTATACCGTCTTGGAACACGCGTTTAAACACGCTGTTAGTTTCTACTGTATCTGCAAAAGTGACCTTATTCTGTGGCGGTAAGAAGTTGTCTTCCACCCTTGCAAAAATATCTGATATGGCTATAGGATCTACAAAGACTCGCCGGTACCTAGCAAAAGTATCAACAGTCTCACTAGCACTCGAACTGCTTATTACTTCTTTCCTAACAGAAATTAGACTGCTATCGCTTAAAGCTAGAGGATCATTAGCCCCTTTCCCTATTGTTTTATTTACTATGTCTGCGTAGTTAACAGCATCGTTTTGTGCCCGCTTGTACTGTGTTTTAGTTACAGGCGTATCTGATAGAGATATAGCTTCTATATCAGGAGATTTACCGGGCTTAAACGATACTCTAGAGGTAAAGGAACTAGCTTCTGTAAAGGTTCTATATGTGTTGGCGGCAAAAGAAATAGTATCGCTGATTGCCGTAGAGTCAGTATCGCCAAGAGCGTTATCTTCTGCTACTTTAGCTGAATCTTGCAGAGTAAACGCATCGTTTAAAACCCGTGCATATTGTACAGCTGTTCTAAGAATTTCCGTCGCAGAAGCTGGACTCAAAAGGGTTTTAGTTGTATCTAAAGCTGCATTTGTACTTATAGATACAATGTCAATTTTTTGTGATTTAAGCTTTTTAGTTATGCTATCCAGATACCCTACGCTATCGCCGTGGGCGCTTTTAAAGGCCATTTTTGTCTGTACAGAATCTAATAAGGCTAGGTCTTCTTTTATTTGTTTAGCAATCGATAAAAAAGTCGTTGACGCAAAGGATACTGGGGACGTAATTGCTCTTTTAAAAGCTGCTTGCAACCCAACATTGTCACTAAAAAACGCTATATTATCTTTATCAAAGTAGTTGCCCTCAGCTGTTTTTACAAAATCGTCTAGTGTAAACGTCTCTGAAAAGAATCTGTTATATTTAGCTGAGGCCCTAAAAATTACTGATGACCCAAGTGTGTCGACTAAACTTTTAGTCGCTGAAATAGAATTGCTATCACTTAATAAAAGGGTTTCTGCTTTTGGCTTGGCTATACCTATAGATATAGGATCATCTAATGTGACTATTTCATCAGGTTTACGGATGTATTCAGTAATTGTGTCTACTGCATCTGAAAGGGAAACTGTCTCACTATCCGCTTTTTTCCCGAAAGATATAGCTAAAACATCGGACGTTGCGGCAGTGTTAACAAATGCGCGCTTTGTATTAGAGACCGTACTAAACACATCGTTTAAAGCAGCGGTACTTGTATTGGTTTCTGCGTTACCTTCTGAGTGTCTAAGACTGTCGGTTATAGAAACTATATCGGCAAGTCTGCGTTTATAACCAGCCTGTGTACGTATAAGTTCAGACGGTCCTACTTCGTCAACTTTGGTAGACTGTATCGCTTTAACAAACTGTTCATTGAATGCTACTTCGTCTTTTTTAAGTGTCTTAATTGTTTTACTTACGGCATCATCTAATGACGTACTATCGATTATTTTGCGACCAAATCCTACAGAAATTAGCTGCGTGTCTTCAATTGATAACGCCTCGAAAACATTTTTTCCGTAGTTTATTGAAAAGTCTTCGCTTAAGGTTGTAGAACTACTAAAGCTTCTTGTCGCGCTCCAAGCCCTACCAAAACTGTCATTAAATGTTGTTAAGTCGCTTGCGCCGTTTACATTACCTTCTGACGAGTTAAAGATGTCAGTTAAGCTAAGTGAACTATCAAAAATCCTTACGTATTTTGCTTGCGTCCTCAATATTTCTGAAGCATTACTTATATCTGTTACTGCCTTAGAAAATAAAAAAGAACTGCCGTCGCTTATCTGCAAGCTATCACTATCTGATTTTGAAACCTTTATATTGCTACTGTCAGACACGGCGAATGCGTTTTCAAACGCTCGTGCGTAGGGGGTAAAGAAGGATACTTCTTCTGTGAAACCTACGCTAGACTCTACAGGCTTGCTCAAAGCCATGTTTATACTTTGCTCAAACGAAATGGGGTCTTCTATTGCTCTTTCTGCATTGAATAGCAAACTGACCTCATCTGAAAAGCTTGCTAAGTTATCTCTCCTGAAGGCATTTTGGTCAGCCACTTTTGCGGTATCATCTAACTTAATTGAGTCAGAAAAAGCTCTGCCAAACCCTTTCGATAGTCTTATAGTTTCGCTTACAAAAGCAGCGTCGGCTCTAGGCGAAGCTACTGAGAACCCGGGCGTATCAGAAATTGACATACCCTCTGTTTCTTGTTTAGTAATTGCCATCGTAATGGCGTCTGAGTAAGTAAAACTTTCAACATTTTGCCTGATAAAATCAACTGTTCTAGAAAAGGTGTCTTCAAATTCAAGCCCTTCAGAAAAAGGTTTTGCTGCTTTGAGGGACATCGCAGACGTAAATGTAACGTCTTCAGAAAATTGTCTCTTAAATGCAGCTACTATACTTGCTACATCTGAAAGCTGAGCTAAATTGGATTTATCTTTTGCGTCAAAAAACGCCGTTGAAACAAATGAGTCTAGCCTAAATTGATCTAGTAACTCTCTTCTATAACTTGCGGCAAATCTAAAAGTTTCACTAGCTTGCGCCGGCGATAAAGCAGCTCTATGGTACTCAGTTGATGTAGTTACATCATCAATTAAAGAGGCGCTATCACTTAAAAGTTTGTTAATAGCTTTAGCTGCTGCATCGGTAAAGCCTACAGTCTCGCCTATGCGCTGCCAGCCTAACCAATCTGGCGCAAAGAAAGAGGCAGCTATCTTCGAATAAGATACTGCTGCTTGATATTGTTTTGAACTTGCTTTTGCAGCAACCTGTGTCCTTTTGCTAGCTGCTTTTAGGATTGATTTTGTTAGAGCCGCTGAAGGGTTTTGTATCTTAGCTGAGGCTATTGCAGGGTTTTTCACCCCGTCATTAACGGCTTTTAGGTTAGATTTCTGCAATACTGCTCTCAAGCCTAACTGTTCGTCAGGACCCTGGGTGCTTGTATCGTCATTATCTACTGTCGGTAGCGCTGGTAATTCTAAAGGCTGCGTGCTTATATACTTTTCAATATAAGCAATAATTTCTTCAGGGGTAGTTCGAGTAGCACCGTCCGCAATACCACCTTCAATAAGTGCTTCGCCGCGCATATCAAACGCGTATCTTAGGAGCATAATACCGTCAGTTAAAGCATCCGTTACTCCGTCACCGTCAATGTCCCCTATAGATCTATTTATAAAGCGCGCATTTTCTGCGACCTGTAGGGCAGTCAAAGGACTGCTCGCGCTAATTGACCCCTGCGTTAAAAAATCAGCATCCGTTATCCCAAACGTAAACCTAAGAAAAACAAGGGCATCAGAAAGGGCATCAAAGTTGCCATCAGCGTCGGTATCCCAGCTTCCGTATCTAAGTACCATTGGGACGCTGTCGGCTTGAAAACCATAACCAACTGCTGATTCAAAGGGAGTTACATTAACCACTGTGGTTGCGTGAGTTGTTAGGTCATCTGAGCCCCTAAACATTAGCGTACAAAGGCGCGCTTCGCTAACCCCCGGCCAATTTTCATCTTCATCAACCCAAGTTAATTTTATAACTTTGTCTGTATCGTAATCACTATCTAAGTCTTCAACGTCATCAGCAGTAATAACTTCTGTAAGATTCGCGGATAGCCTATTTACAACACTTACTAGAGTTATTTTAGATGAGTCATAATGAACCCCAAAAGAGATACCTTCTGTTGTAGAGTCATTGTTATTAGTTGCGTAAGTTACATCTACCGCAAACGGCATTGAGCCGCCGTGTGGAACGATAGGCTCTAAAGTAATTATTTGGTTTTGGGCGAATCCGCCGCCACTGCGGACTGTTGTTGTGACATCGCCTAGGCGTGCGTGTTTTACATTATCTAGTAACGCTCTAGGTTGCTGATGAGGTCCGAGAACGGAACGGTAGATCATTAATCAAAATCACTACGCACTTTAATTTTTATCAGGTCTTGAACAGTTTGGACGCCAGCGTCATTTGGAAATGTTATTTCCAACTCACCTTCAAAAGTTCCGGGCTCAGAGAAAGAGTTACCTAAAAAACTAGCTTTAATCTTACCATTGTCTGCATCGGTCAACGTGCAATTTATAGTTTTAGCAATTGTTGACGAGCCTACTTTTCTTATGCGAAGTACAATATTAGTATCGGAAACGTCCAATGGCGCCCATGTGTTTGAGTCATATTCGTCTAGCCGCTTCCCGGGGGCCGCTGATGAACTGTCCTTCAAAGAAAAATTAAGCTCCGGCAATGTGTCGCCGGTTACCATACTTACTGTTTCAGAATAAGCCATAATAAATACCTATACTAGTAGCTCCACATAACAGGAGCAGTTTGTCTTATATCTACATGTACAAACGTTTTAGCTACGCCAATACCGTTAAAGCCAAGTTCTATCGCTTTTTCAACAACTTTCCTACGTTGCGCCCCACCAGAAACGCGTATGTCAGCGGCGATACCCCGTGCGTGAGTGCCAGGTCTCGCTTTTCGTTTCTCTATTGGGTGGCCCTCTGGATCTCTGTAACCACTCGTAACAATGAAGGGGAAGCCACACGCTTCTCGAAGCTCATCTAACCTGTGAATGAACTCCTCCACCATCTTATTATTGCCAGTCTCTTGGCAGTCGAAATCTTCTATCTTAAAATACTTAAACATGTCTACCCTCTAAACAACCAAGTAACATAGCCAACTAGCGCCGCCCATATGGAGAAAAAGATTTTTTCTGCGGTTTTTGCAGTAGCTGCATTTTTTGCAACGACTTCAACAGTTTCTTCAATCTTCTTTTCGTTCTCATCTAGGCGCCATTCGTGTCTTTTTAGCCGTGCATTCTGTCCAACAATCTGCTCTTCGACGCGTGCTAGGCTCGTCAAAACATCAGTGATTTTGTCAATCTTTGTCTCTAAACGATCTAGTCTTTTTGTAACTTGTTGGTCAGTCATTTTCTTAAGCTCATTAATTTTCCTACGCCTTTAATACCAAAGCTGCTTGATATCGCTATAAACAAAAGATACTGATACCACTCTGGTAATTCTGATAGAGCAGCAAAACTTTCTTTCACCCTTTCGACTACAGTCATATCATTAACGGCTATAGCATATCCTACCATAAATATTGGTACAGCTAATATTATAGTCCAAAATTCATCTTTCCACGAGTTACCTGACGCCTCAGCCATTTTTGCTTCCCAGTCTGCGTCATTCTTTATGTTCTCCATCTTACGCTTGTGAATGGCTTTCTTCTCGTCAGCTTTGTTTTTAAGATAGCTACCCGCCAAATTTGTAATTGGACCAATTAAGTTAAATAATCCCATTGCTAATATTCCTAAAGTTGATTGTAGATTGGTATTAATCGATTTTTAAGAGACCGATCAACCTGAAATCCGTTCTCTAAAATTGTGTCAATTGTTTCTGCTGTCGGCCCTAAAAACGGCAATACCGAGTCTGGTAAGTATCCTTCTATACCTTTGTTATCCCACTTAGCGTTTTGATGAGCCATAGACCCCAAAGTTAAAATACCTAGGAATCCAGACCTATCAAATATCTCAGTTAGATATGTTGGCCAGTCCATTCGGTCAGAGCGGAAGTATTTATTGCTTGTTTCAACACCCGGCATAATTGCAGCTAGCCCCTGCTTCGTGTACTCCCTTACCTCCATGCCTAACATAGCCAATGGCATAGTAGCCAATGCGGTAATTGCTAAAACTGACATAGTCGCAGTTAGTTGCGGCATGCCCTGCCCGTCCATCTCGTTTCTTCTTGATTGCATTTCGCGGGAGATACCGCCGAATATAACCTTGGTATATGCGTAAAAATAAGACTTCAATTGCCAAACAAGCGCCCAGTGTGGATCTGAAGCCCAGATTGGTCTCTCTGCTGCGTTTGGTCTGAGGATTGAGGATTCAACGAAACGTTGTAACCCTGCTTTTACTTTTTTACCTTCGGGCGTATTAAACTTTCTACCGTTTTTATTCCACGCTAAAACTTCTTCAGCCGTTAGACCAAGCTCTTGCAGATACCTTGTAGATCTTGGGTTATTAAACTCGTTACGGGCATGTTTCATAATAAACTGTGCGCCCATGCCAGCGGCAAACTCTCTAGAGAAATTAGTGAACCATTGCAACGCAGTGTACTTAAAGAACACATCAGACATCTTCCGTACTTTTGGGTCCATGTAATCCATCTCAGCCTGCGTCACCCACGAGTTTGCTACTACCTCATTTGTAACGACACCTATATCCCTTGCGAACTGCTTAGCCTCAGCTCTATTTCTTATTGTTCTACCGACTTCTTTCAGGCCTGTCATAATATCCGCAAATTCTTTAGAGTTAATTACGGGTCCCGCCAGCTCTGGTAACGACGCGATTGCTGCAAAGGGCAGAATTGTTACGAACTGTAAGAACTGACCGTAGCTGTTTACCTTCCTCCAGAATGGACTTAATGGTTTTGTTTGGTAGCCAAGGTACGTAGAAATTACTTCCTCGACAACAGCTCTATCTTCAGGGTCGAGTTTATCCATTTCTTGTTCTAATATGTCGTTGCCCTGATCATCTTTAGTATGTTTATTCCACTCTACGCGTTTAACAACATGTCTTAAGTATTGAACAAACGCGTCTTGTGGCTCATGCAAAAAGCCAGCATCGTATAACTTGTTTCTTCCTACATTGAGTGTAAGTTTAAGAGCTTTCTCTACAGCTGCAGCTGGGTTTGTTGCATCAACATCAATAGGTTGTCCATCAGCAACACTTTGGTTGTAACGTAAAACAGCCTGAATAGAATCTCTGACGTCTTGCTCATTTGCTGTTGGGTCGTTTTCTATAATTAGTTCAACAAAAGCATCTAAATTTTCTTGGATGGCCATTAGGTTTAAAGCAGTCGGGAAGTAGTTCTCTTGCCGCCCTATGTCTGTATTAGATGGGGCTATATACTCGTCATAAACCGAATCTAAAAACTTTCGAACTTGCTGTGCTTTAGGGGACAGTTGGTCGGTAGGTTTATCACCCATAGCTTCCAACAAAGCAGCTTGAACATCGGGGTCATCCATAGCGCCAATTTCGTCTTCAAACTTGTTTTGGAACTCGGCAATTTGCCTTGCAGAAGCGCCTACCATCCCTAAGTTACCGCCACCTTCAGCGTCTTGCGAACGCACATAAAACATGTCTGCTATTTTCCTACCGCCGTGCATTCGCATGATACTGTCAGCGGTTCGTACTATTTTCATTAAGGGGCGTAATTTAGGGTTTCTTGCGATCTCTCTGACTTTTGCACGCCAATGATCTGCTAAGCCTTCTCCGCCCATCCTAACTATTTCTTGCTCTATACCTTTGACTAGAGCTTTTTGTAAGAATGTAGGATTCGCAGCAGTGCCTGCTGTTTCAAAACCTTGTTTCTTAGCCTCAACAACTGCGTCAACATATGTTTCAAACTCGGGTATAGATTTACCCATACGTTTTCTCATAGAGCGACTTAACTCTCTGTAAAGTCTTTTGAGGCGATTTGCTACACTCTTAAAATGCTTGTCTGTAAGAGACCTAGCCTGTTTATTTATAAACTTCTTAGTAGCCCATCTTGCTACTTGATCGGCATACCACTCTTCGAAAGCAAGTTCTGCGTCGCCATTGTAGCCATCAATATAGTTCTGGTATCTTTTGTCCTTTCTAAATGCGCTGAGTAGACGCTGCCGGACAGCTGGGTTAGCTACCGCTGAAGTCATCTCTTCTTTGAATAATGCGTGTCCAAGTTCGTGCGCTAACACCATAGCGTCAGATAACGCGTTGCCCGATTCGTTTAGTACGACCAAGTTAGGACTATCATTTAGCTCTAAGAACATGCCTCGCATCGAGTCTTTGTCGCTCATTTTAGCTATCATGCTTTTAACAGCTTCAACATTTTGAGCACCAAACTGCTCCTGTATCTGAGCATCAGACATTTTCTGAAGCATTTCTAGACTAAATATTCTAGGCGGGTTTTTTAGCTTTATAGCTTTTTGGAGGCTTCTTACTAAACCGACAAGGAAAGAATCGCTTATACCCGCAACAGTATCAGCATTATTCGTAGAGGGCGCACGTCCAGTACGTTTATCAGTCTGGCGATCTGCATCTTCTGTAGTCTCTGGTCGGTCAAGATTTCTATCAACTTCTGAACGGCCGTCTGCTTCGTCTACTTGATCGTCAGGATCAAACTCTTCGTTGATTCTTCTAGTCTCTCTGCCAAGTGCTTCTCTTTGGAAACGCTCGAAAGCATCCATTGCCGCGTCTGTACCTGACTGACTACCTACTATTTCGCCTGTTGGTCTACCCTCTGAATCGACATCTTCTGCTAATATAGTTTCGGGTCTAGATTCAAGTATGGTATCTCTTGGTGCTAGTAAATCTCCAAGTGTTACATTGGCGCCGTTTACTTTTGTTGCGACAGTGCTGCCTTGGTAGTCAGGCAACTTCTGATCACCAATGTTAAATATAGATTCTCCGGATACAATAACGTCGTATCCCTCTATCTGTAAGTCTGCAAGTATTTCTTGTAGACCGCGTTGTGCAGATTCGAAAGGTGTCTGCCCCTCAAACTGTCCGTCTCCGCGCGACGCAGCTAAGCGCTGCCCTGCGCGTGTTATATCTACTAGGTTAACTTTCTGTCTCTTTCCATCTGGTGTAACAATGGTTACGCCTGATTCGCCTTCGCGATATTTACTCTTCTTAGCAATCTGTATAGCTTTTGGTAAGAACTCAGAAGGTGTTAGTCGATATACCTCTTTTGTTATGGGATCTCTTAGCTCAATTAAGTTATCTGCAAAATCATTTCTGACAACTTCGAACTGCCCATTGTCGTTTTTGCGAATGCTTACAACGGAGTTTTTGTTGGCACGTTGTTGTTTTACAGCCTCACTAAGAGTGCTTTCTGACATTTGTGCCATATCTGCACTTGACCAGTCTTGCTCTCCAAACACTTGGTCATATTCATCTCGCACCTGTTGGGTGTTGTCAAAAAGTCTACTTGGGTCTTTTTTAGGTGCGTACTCACCTGTAACTGTTTCCTCAGAAGCCTCTACAGTTTGCATACCGTCCTGTTGCTCGAACGCCTCATCGTCCATAAACTTAGCATTAGGCTGTCCATCAAAGCGTTTTCGACGCTCCTCAAGAGCTTTCTCAGCAGTAGTAACGCCGATATTGCCGCCTTCTGGCGCCAAGCCTTCAGCATTAGCTTTAGCAGCTTCTAAGTTCGCTTGGTCAGTCAGTTCCTCAGAAATCACGTTGCCGTCAGCATCAAACGCCTGTACTACTAAGTCGCCGTCACCCAGTTCTGTTTTGGTTTTTGTATAGCCAAGTGCTATAGATAAAGCAGAGTCACTAGCGCCAGAGGATATAACTTCGTTAACAATATTCTTATCTGCGGAAATTATTGTGCCTCTACCGGGGATAAATGCTGCCCAGGCTATCTCTCCATCCACGCTAATCTCAGTAGCGACGCCAGTTCTAGCTTTATAACTAGGTTTGTCGCCCGCATCCCAGACTGCTTGTTTAGTGCTAGTTGGGTTTACCATAGCCTTAAGCTGGGCTTTTATATCAGTTGGCGATTCTGGTGTTGTGTTTCCAGACATAACGTCGCCATACTGCTCACTGTCTATTTCCTTATTGACCTTAAACTCTCTAGCAGCATCAACCATTCGTCTTGCTTTATCGAAAACTTCGGCAGCCGTATCAACAACGCCAGCGTCAGAAGCGGCTTTGACGCCTCCGACAACAGCTGTACCCGTAGCACCAACAGGGGCGCCCCCCATGAATCCGCCGAACGCCGATTCAGCCAAACGGAGTTTTGCATCTTGGAGTGTGTACTCTTCGTCCATCTGCATACGGTTAGCAATTGCTATACCTTCTTGCGCGACCTCAGTAGTAGCCTCTATGGAACCAGATTTTAGGAAGTTTGATGCTATTTCTTTTGTTAAACCGGAGAACTTTCCGCCCTCTTTTGCAGCTCGCTTATTAGCTACCTTCCCTATAAGTTTTAGGATTGCGACTTCTCCGGCTACGCCGACCGTCGCTTGAGGTAAAGCAACTGTACCAGCTCTAAGAGCAGTGCCTCTATCCAACTCTTGGCCAGCTTCTAAAGCCTCGTTTAAATTTTGACCGGCGAGTGGGGCATATTCTGCGGTAAAAGCTCCGCCTAGCGCGCCAGTTTTAAACGTACGGTACGCTGAGTTAGCTAAATCTTTTTCGTCAGGTGTTGCTACACCTTTTGCAGTTCTTTCTAAGGAATCTTTGACGATGCGTTTTGCTGTTGATTTAGATACTTTTGATAACCCTGCTTTACCGACAGTAAGACCGATGCCGCCGATACCGCCGCCGGCTACAGTTGTAAGTAAGCTAGGTGAAGCTTGTCCGCTAAATTTAGCTGCTTGCGTAAGAAAGCCCATAACAGTGGGCTCATCGAGGAACTCTTCAAAGGATTCCATGCCCGCTGTAGCATTAGCTGCTTGTTCTTCGTACTGACGAGCACGCGCTATATTGTCAGCAGCGGATTCTTTGTCGCCAAGAAGTGTGTTAGTAAGGCTTGAGAAATACTCAAGGTCTGCCCCAAGACCTTCTGCGCCCTGTAGGGCCCCGTCTTGGAACGCTTCGACAAGATCTCTATCTTTACCTCTTTCGACGGTCTCATTTTCACCCGTAAAAGTAGGCGAGGTATCAGCTTGCGCTAGGAAGTTTTCAAAGGGGGTATTTGCCATTGGCGTTTACCCCGATTTTTTACTGTTATAAACCGCTGCTTCTCTAACTATTTTTTCAACGTTGCTATCCAACTTAGCCAGATCGCCTGCCATGATGCGTTCATCATTAACATTACCATCGGGGTCGCGATATGTGTAGGCAATAACCTTGCCGCTTGCGTCGTACTCAGGAAGGACCCTGCTCAAGTCGAAATCAGTTGCTTCTACGTTGTCTTCGGCGTCAGGTCTAAAGAAGCTTATTATAGTTTCTTTGAAACCGCCTTCCTCTTCAGCTGCCATTGCCGCTACCGAGGTGCTTATAGCTCCGCTCAGTGCGTCAAAGCGAACTTTTGCCTCTTGAGGGTTCTTAGAGCGCTGTGCTTTGAAAAGCATTTCCGGTATGAACTTTCTGTAAATCATCTTAGCCGTATCTTCATCTAAGTTAGACTCATCTCCGTTCTCACCGAACCAAACTTTATTCACGCTATCTGTCCAAGCAGTGGCTTCGTCCACAGCAGTGTCGTACTCTCCAGCGGCCCATTCTCTGTGCGAATTAGTAATCTTTAATCTGTTATTAGTAGCAGTCGCTCTAGCATTCTTGTCATCTTCTTGCTCAGCAACTGTATAGCTAGCCTGACCAGCGTCTGTTTCAAAAATGTTATTTATCTCATCTGATAAAGCTCTTCTGGTAACTTCGTCCGTCGTAGAAGAAAGAATAACGGCTCTTGCTACTGCTCTGTCTTTATCATTAAGTCTTAGTAAACCCGCAATATCTTCAATACCCTCGCCCTTCATCTTTTGGGCAACGTCTCTAGATTCTTCTGGCGTTACTTTAATTTCACCCGAAGCAATAGCAGCATCCACTTGTTCATTAGTTTTGTCAGCAATTGCGGTCGCTGTTGGTGATTCTGAGAACACCGATTTGGATTGTTTAAACTCCGCAAGTTCTTTTTGTTTAGCTTCTAACTTTTTAGCTGCTGCTCTTCGAGCGGTCTGGGACCTAGCATTTTTTGCTCTTGAGGATAATTGATCTATTTCTTTTTGGATTTTTTCGGCTGATGGCTTGTTTCGCTCTGCGATTAGCTCATTAGCTTTAGCCATTCTGCCTATTTTCTTAGGCTTGTCGGGATTAGGTTGTTCTGCTTTGGCTACGCCTATTTTGTCTTCAACACCAAGGTCATTTGATACCTCAGAAAGAATTTGATCTGAAGCTTCTTGTCCGTCACCGCTTGCCAAGACATCTGTAATACCTCTGACCGCACCAACATCACCAGACTGACTAACTTTGTCTAATACCTGACCGGTTTGTACTATACCTTCATACTTTTTAAGTAGCTCATTTCTCTCGGCGTCACTGTCTATACGGTCTAACTGGGCACGCATTTGAGACGGGTCGAATATTGAAGAGTTTGATACTACATTTTTTTGATAGTGTAGGTTACCAATATTAACTAGTTTACCTACATCAAAATTAACGACTTTTGAGTCTGGGTTGCTTGTCCCATCTTCAGTTACAGCGCCCATAGAACCGTCAGGATTTCTCACTGTGATCGCATAACCGCCGTTAGGTAAAGGCTGTATAGACTCTGCTACGGAACCTTCTGGAAGTTGGCCGCTCGAGTTTACGAGATCCAAGGCAACTCCAGTAACAGTCATGTCGCCTTTTTCGATACCAGCTCGCATTGCTTCGCCGTTCAAACTGAGCCTATCTTTAGACAAAAGACCAGCCGCATTAGCAGTGTCGATCCACTGGTCATTACCGGCAATAACTTCTTGACTAGCAGCTGCATCCTTTTTCAACTGCAGATCGCCCTCAAGGACTTGAATGCGTCTATCCTCAATACCAAGTTGCGTATCGACCTGATCAAGTTTTCTAGTATTTAATTCGTTATCAAAACGCTGTTGCTGCATGGCTCTTACGCCTTGAAAGCCAGCTAAAAACGCGTCTCCAACATTTCCGTATTGAGCCATATATACCTCTTAAAAAGCAAATGCCATTATTGCAGCAGCACCAAGGCTGCCGATAGTTGCGTAAGTCTGAGCTTTATGCTGAGCTTTAGCCTGTTCGTAGGCATTCTTTCTCGCAGTAGCATTAGCTGCGGCTGAACCTAGCTGGTTTTGCGAAGACCTGTTTACGCCTTGTCCGATGTTTATTAGGTCAGAAAGAAGCCCTTGGTTTGCTTCTTTTTGCGCTATTTTTGCATCTGCTACAGCTTGTATACTCCCAAGAGTGTTAGCGGTTCTTAATGCGTTTTTTTGCGCTTCAAGCTGCGCAGGGGTCAATTGAGCGCCATACCTACTAGCGCTTCTGGCAGCAATACCTTTACTTAACTTAGTCGCAGCTTTGCTATCTTCTCGGGCCTGATCGATAAGGCTAGTGTCATTTTGAGCTTTTTCTAACATTTCTTCTTCGAAAGCTCTGTAGTTCTTGACGTAGTCTTCGTACTCGCCGCGAGTAATATCAGCGTATACTTTATCTGGATCACTTACTTCGATTAAATCGCTCATCACACACTGCTCCCGGGACCAAAGAACCCGCTGTAATTTATTCTGTTACCTAAACCAGACACCTTCTGCCCCTGCGCGTTAACCGGTGAGAAGAAGCTGCCTTTAACTTGTTGTGGCGGGCCTACACCAGACGTCGGTGTTTTCAAACCGGTTGTTTGCATATTGGATATACCTTGCGCCAATGCCGCGCCACCAATTTGAGCAGCTGCGCTCATTTTCGCTGCAGAAACTTGTTGCTTACCTCTAGCGCGTTCAAGGGCCTGCGATGTCTGCAATCTAGCCGCCTCGGCCATACCAGACTGTGCGTCGGCTGCTTGCCCTCTAGCTGTGCCTAAAACATTTGATTGCATTTGGTTTTGTATCTTCGCAGCGTTTGCATTAGCTAAACCTAACTGCCCCTGTAAGGCTTGACCTACGTCCCCCGCGTTTTGAACGTTTTGAGTAGCTTGGTAACTTGGCTGCGAAGTAAGAGCTTGCATAGTGTCAGCATTACTCCTACCTCTCAGCTTACTAGCGTTATCACCCGACATTGACTCGTCTCTCATCTGTTGTAAGAGTGGGTCATAGTTCTTTTTAAAATAGTCGTATTCCGCTTTAGCAACAGAAGCTGATGCTTTTTCGGCGTCAGACGGCGGTGTTGGTTTAGGTTTTGATCCCATTACAATTCTCTCGTATATACAACTGTGTCTTTTTGCCAGCCGTTCCCCACAAAATATTTTTCTAGCTCGGGTACGGCTGACCTTGTTTCTATGTATTTAAAACCCTCTCTCTTTGCGCCTTGAGCAAAGAAAGAGTAATACTTTAATGCGCAGTTTTGCCCTTTCTCTCTAGCCCACGCCAACCAAATTAGGAGCGTTCTATCGCCAGTAAATTCGTCAACTTCTGCAGTGGTTACAACGAAGCCCTCGGGGGCGCACCATAGTGCTGCTTGTTGACTCATACAGGCCGCATACACGTCTTCTGGTCTGAATGTTAATTGTGGGCTATCCCTGAGTATTTCTTCTATACCCGGCTTTACCCAATCCCACTCTACTCTTATGTCGCATAAAGCCGGATTACCAGCTTCTGCCATAATCTCTACGTCTTGTTCGCCACGCGCCTTTTGATCCGCCAATTCCGCCATATCTAACCTTCCTAGCTATACCTGTGTTCGCGCTTCGAGCTATCTCAGTGGCTCGAGCAATTGATTCATTAAACAACGATCCGTAAAGTCCGGCCGCCGATAAATCTGTCCAGTCTTTGTTAGGCATTCTAAGAAGCCTGTATAAAACACCGCTCAAAATCCCATCTCTATAATTGTTCATTAAGTCGTCATCACATGCGTTGCTAGTATGTGTTGGTTTCAGCACAGCTTTTATTCGAAGCCCAGCATCTACATTTTTTGCCGGTCTAGGAGCTATAACTAGTGCACTAGACGACTGTTGTACAAAGTAAGCAGGCGTACCAGTGTCCTTTCTCCAGTCACCCAAGCGCTGCTCTAACAAGGAGCTTGATACAGGTTCTAAGTCAAAACCATCGTACTTAACCCAATCTAAGCGATGCACCGTTGTAGCTATTGGAGTGTCCACTTCATACTCATGCTGTTTTGCAACGACATTAATGGGGTCAAACTCAGCTCTGTAAGCTTCTGATTTCTCGCAAAACTCTATGACAGCAGCTCTTATATTGCTTTCAGCTAGCATATCTGGACAGCCGGGGACGACTGTCAATACGTCTGGTAATAACCTTGTATAAGGAATCGCCATTTATCACCCCGCAACTACGGCTTGTGAGTTTCTTACCATGTTAGGACTTGTTGTAGCATCAAGTTGCCCTTTACCGGCGATAGACGTTGAAAACAGCTGGTAATGACTTGATGCTCTTTGCTGATTACCGGCAAACTCTGCGTCTTTCATGTATGCCATGTAAAGAACGTAGTTCATAATGGCGTTTGCATATATATCGGGTATGGCCAAGTTTGCACTTGTATCTTCTGTCCAATAGTCCGATGATGCGCTTGGAGTTTGGTTAGTATTGTTGGATTCGTCAGTAGCAGTCCAAACTTTGTTTGCGTACGACACCTTGTTGTTCTCTACATAAGTAGCTGAGTCAGTCCAAGCAGTAACAGATTCTGCTGCGATAACAGTAGCTGGGTTAGCTGAGTAAATAATTTCTAGGCGTGCCGCTTCATCTATAGTTCCAGTATTAGCGTCATCTACTGTCGCTCCTGGGTATACATAGAAATTGCGGGGGTTTGACTCGTCATAAACGTAGTGTTCGACAACGCTGCCATGTGCCGCTGCGCCTGATACATTGGGGTCATGCCAGTCAGGTGTTTGAGTATCTAGCACTGCTACGTCAACTAATCTTACTGCTCTGCCACCTATGAGACCGGCACCAAGGTTGCTCATATTTCTAACAACTTTCAGCAGCCTATTACCATCAGCGGGGATAGACTGTTTTGTGCCAGCAACCAAATTGATTGTGGTGTTTACAGCTGATGCATCAGGCTTAAGAAGTGCTATCTCACGCTGTGCATCATTAATCCAAAGGACTAGCTCGTCTGTAACGGGCCATCTAACTCCTGTAGTGTCTTGTAGCACTTGCTGGACTCTATCTATCACGCTATTTACTGACACTGCCATTTTAAATACCTATGCGTTTAGTGCTGCTTCCCAAGCTGCTTCTCTCTCTTCACTTCGAACAGTTCGGCCTACAGCTTTGTTTATGATGGATGCTTTTGGTGTTCCATCAACTTTAAAATCTTCTGGGTTACCCTGCTCTATTAGCTTTTGTAAACACTCCATTAGAGCCGGATCGAATTCTTCTGTAGCCTCTTCAACTACTTCTTCAAAAACCGCTTCTTCGGGTTCTTGGTGGGCTACGTTGTCAGGGTTGTATCTTTGTGCGCCTTGTTGCAACGCTAAAAGACCTATATCCTCGCCTACATTTTTTGGGACATTTGCATATAGTCTTGTGCCTGACCCCCACGTACTGGCTATGCACATGTCTTTGTCGCTTATAACTTTCATATGTACTCCTTACGAAAAATGCCCCCTCCTAAGAGGGGGCGGATATTACTTTCTTACTGTGCAGTGTCTAAGCAGATAACACCGAAGTCTTGAACAGCGGCTTTACCAGAAGCTGCATAATCAGTGTTGTACATAGGCTTACGTAGACCGAAGATCTTACCTACAGAGATACCTGACTGGTTACCATAGTCGAAAGTATCTTCAACCATTTCAGGTAGACCGATATCAGCCATAGCTAGAGCTTGAGCACCACAGAATAGAGCACGTGCACCATCTACTTTAGCGTCAGCGCCCCACTTCTTACCGTACGCCCCTGTATCAGTGCCGTCAGAAGAAGTACCAGCAGTAGCGCCAGAAGTGTTAAACACATGACGGAATTCGTGGATCATTACACCATCTACCATCAAGCTTGAAGTACCAGCGAACAAGCTGTTAGATGCACCACGTACACCCGCGTTACGAACGTTAGCGATGAAGTCAGCATCTAACTTAAGGTCAGCCATTTGCTGTGGAGTAACGAACATGTGGAATACTTCTTGGTTTCCAGCAGCGCGAATACCACGGATGTAGTTGTCTTTCGCGTACGCTTTTAGCTCAACGATAGAGCGATAGCCAAGCTTATCAGTAGCTGTAATCGCGTCAGTGTCACCATCTGCCAGAGAAGCATTAGCACCTGAACCGCTTACTCGTAACCAACGTGCGTCAGTTGGAGCAGAAACATCTGATGAGAACTCAAGATCTTGTAGTGCGTTACCGCTTTTAGTGACATCGCCAGATGGATCCTCAGAGTTAGCGCGGGTTGCGCCGTTGTTCTTCATGTTGTAGCCAACACCAGACAACGTTAGGAACGCTAACTGGTCAATACGGTCAGCCATTGCATAAGCGAGAGCATCACGAGATTGCTCACGGAAGTTAACTACAGTCTTTTGGTCAGCCATGCGGCCAGCAATTCTGTTAGCAAAGCGCAATTGATCCAGCTCAATGCTGATATCATATGCACGCAATGCTTCTTCATTGCCTTCTAGAGTGAAGTCACCAGTGATACCGTCTCCAGTCATATCGGCTAGCAATGTGATATTAGCTTTTGTGCCTTTTTGAGACTTAGTTAATTCAGTTACGCGCTGAACCATAGCGTTTGAGCCAGTGCCAGCAAACTGATTGATGAAAGATTGGTTACGCGCTACTTTCCAGAAGTCGCGTGACCACGCCTGAAGTTGGTCGCCTGATAGCGTACCGAAATTAGTTAAATTACTAGACATAATAGTCTCCAATAAATTGACAAAAAATTATGTGGCACATGCCACGTCTCTTAGCCGACTTATGGAGCGGCTAATCCGTTTTCCCGTATCGTGGGATGACGAACTAGCGCTGTTTAACGAGACGCGATCTCGACAAGTTTTACGCCTGTGTAGGCGAAAGATACGTTTTTTACGGCTACGGGCCGACCAGTTATCGTACTGATAGACGAACCTGTATTAAATATTAGCCCAACTAATATAAGTATGCAAACTAATTTAGTGGATTTGATAAATAATCCATACCATCCCACAGATCTTGTATTTCTCTAGTAATTTTATCTAGGTCATATTTACCTAAATCACTAGCTGCCCGCTCTGCTTTATCGACGGTTGTTTGCATTTGAATCACTTGTTCTTTTAGCTCTTTTACTTCACCTTTAATCTCTAATAGCTTCTCTTGCTGCTCAGCTATGGTTTTAAGGTTTACGCCTAGTTCAGCTAGTTTGCCCTGCAACTTTGGGACGTCATTATCTGTAAGTTGTGTTTGTATCAGCGCTATAGACTCTTCTAACGGTGTTATATTAGGAATTTTTTTAGCCTCAACGCCCTCTAAACGGGAGTACAGGCTACTAGCTGTCCACACGGTGCCACCAATACTGGTGCCAATCGTTAGCACTATTGCGATCCATACACCTTTAAAGCTGGTGTTTCCTATCTTTAATTCAGTATTTTCTAGGCTCATTCGCATTCCTCATACATAAAACAATTAAACCCATTAGCCGTCGGGCCTGTTAAGTAGTAATCTGAGTCAGATCCTATAGCCAGTACGTCTGCTTCACTGACGTATAGGTCTATCCCAAAGTTATCGTTTCCATTTAGGAATACGGCAGTAGCATTATTAGTGCTGGCCCAACGCATACTTACCCATTGCTGATTAGCACTATAAGTAACCGTAGCTTGCTCTGCTGTCGTATTATTGTTCTCCGCCCCTTGCTGTAAGAAGTCCACAGCTGCTGAGTTTTCAGCTACTGCAATGAATGCACTGGCGTTGTTTGCATGCGTTTCAATGTCATCAAGAGACTGGTTGTATGTATCGACTTCTTGCTGGTCTATGGTAAGTACTTCAGTGTTTGCTGCTACGAAGTCTTGCACAGCTGCTTCCTCATCGGGGCTAGATGCTTCTTCTGCCATCTCAGCAACTTGTACTACCTGTACCATGTCAACTACAACTTCTGTAAATGTATCGATAGCAGCATCCATTAGATCTAGCTCTTGCGCCGCTTTCTCGTTAAGGACATCTTGTACAGAACCATAAGGCAGATACGTGCTCATACCTGTCAACGCATTGTTGTAAGCATCTAATTGCTCTGTGCTAATGTGGGCGGTAGATGACAAGGTGCCATCTGATAGGCCTGTGCCTGTGTAGGAATACTCCATAGCTGCCCCAGTAAGTATGATCCCGCGATCAATCTGATCTACTAAAGCATTAGAAGCATTAATTAAATTATCTAGTTCATTTGAGTGAGCTGCGGAACTTATCGCTAACAGACTCATTATCATCAGTTTGTTCTTCATCGGATTCGACACCTATACCAAGTATTGCATTAAACCAAAGTTGGGTTTCCGTAAACTTTCTACCTACTTTCCCATAAGCGGGTATAAATAATGTAGGGTTGCTCTTCATTAGAAAGTAAGCTCGTTTCCCAACAACCAGTCTGCCGCCCTGTTGTACTGGACAGGGTGTTCCTGACATAAACATCGATTTCCATACGATTTCTTCCTCGCACATCCTCGCTACAGCTGCGACCTTCATACCTAGATCCGATAGAAGTTTTGCATCTCTTCTCCTATCGCAGTTCGGATCAACTTCATATTCACCACTAGATATACCAACTCCGACAGTCTGAAGCGAACCGCCAGAGCCTTTTAAACAGGTGTCCATACCATTGCTCATATAGGAGGGGCTAATAGCACTTCCTACAGGTATCTCACTAGACGAACCTGCACCGTTGTAATGGTTAGTTGTACTAGTGTCTGAAGTAGTATTATTACTACTAACAGTAGAGCCGTTGTTATACGTGTTGAGGCTGCCTTCTTGACTATTAGCACCCCCATCGGCAAATGCCTCGACTGACAAGCAGACGAGAGCTATGGCAATCCTTTTAGCGGGCATATCAGTACCCTTTTTTCTTGACTACTTTTTTGCTTTTTTTCTTGGCGGTTTTTTTAGCTGCTGTCTTTCGTTTGCCCTTACAGGGTTTTCCATCATGCATAACAAATACCTCTTACCACTTAACTTTGTGAGACCAATAACGTGCTGACAGTTTTGACGGGCTACTGTCTTGTGCGTTATGGCGTGCGTAATAGCTCTTCTTACGAGCTTTATCTTTAGCCGACTTAGGGTTTTTACCCGCTCCTTTCACACCTTGCTGGCCAAATCGGATTGTCTTAACCTTGTCTCCCTCTTTAGCTACTACAACGTGGCTCTTTGTGGGGTGGCTCGTAGTCCTTTTTGGTTTGTTATAGCCCGAAACTCCGGCTCGGGCTAATCTTGGGTCTTTCTTAGTTGGCATAGATCACCTCTTAGAGGATATCTCCTCGTAAACGTTTAAGAGTTGCTTCAGGAAGTGCATCAAACTCTTCTTCTGTCATACTAGCGACATTAAAAGGCTTTTCGCCTCTAGCAGCAGAGCTTTCACCCGGTAGCTCCGGCGGTTGCGCGTCAGCAGCCTTAAGTTTTTTGCTCACTTCTTTTCGCTTCTTTGCGACCTCATCAACAGCTGGTGCAGCTTTAGCGGCAAGAGCTGGGGCTGGGTCATCTTCAATTAGCCCGTACTCGCCGACAACAAAACGAGCTGCCTTTGATAGAGCTGCAACTGCGTTTTCACCTTTAATCATGAAAGCGTCGCGCAATTCAATAACTTCATTTGTCATTGCTTCGTTATATTCAGGCGAACTAGCATCGAAGACTGGGAACGATCGCTCTAACTCATTAGCTGCTGCTTGCAACGCTGTAGCCTCTTGGTTTTGAGACACGGTTTGAGTCATTTTTTGAGTCATTTCGTACTCAATCTGAGTGCGTTCTGCTGCACGTATCTCAGCACGAAGCTGTGCAGCTTTTTCTGCTTCACCGTCTAGTACGGCGTTTTGGTATTCGACCTCTTTAGCAACAAAGTCATAAGCTTCTGGAGCATCTTCTGCAGGCGCTTGTGCCGCCTTAAGACCGTCTAGCTGTTTCTGTAGCTCTTTCTGCTTCGCAAGAACCTCATCAAGTCGAGACTTAGGCACCATTGGTTTTTTGGTGGGCTTTTCCTCTACTTCAGGTTCGGGCTCAGGTTCGGGCTCAGGTTCTTTTAGGGCTTCTGGCTCTTCCTCAGACTCTGCTTCAGGTTCAACATCTTCTGCAGGCTCCTCGGTCTCTTCTTCGGCCACAACTTCTTCGGGTTCTTCGGCAACAGTCTCTTCAACGGTTTCCTCCTCTGGCTCTGGCTCATCAAAACTCAAGTCTAAAAGTTCTTGATCCTCTTCCTGAGAGGTGTCTGCTCCCGGCATTACATTAAACTCTAACTTCTCTTCTGTTTTAGCTTCTTCGTTGCTCATATCAATATCCTATTGGTTGATAGGTGGTCGACTGTTCGGTATATCGACCTGTTTAGGTTGTGCATTCTCTTTAGCAGCAGTCTGCATAGCAGTTGCGGCAATACGAGTTGCGGCGTTGGTTTCAGCCTGTTGGGCTCTGGTTTGGTTAGTAAGTGCGGCAAGTTCTCTACGTAACGTAAGTTCTTGCTCTTTCATTCCGATCTTAGACTGTAGTTCAGCCATTCTTAACTGTGGTTGTACATCGGCTGTATCTTGTACTTTAGCCATGTTGACGGCAGTTTCAGACTGTAGCTTCTGAACTTCAGCTTGCATCTTCGCAATCTCAAGCTGTATTTGTTGCATTTCAATCTCTTGCTGGGCGGCGGCTGCTTGTTGCTGCTCTTCGCTCATCTCAACGCCTGTCATCATGCGAATACGTTTAGCAAGCTCACCTTTTCTAGCTAGGTGTGAGTACTCAATAATTGCATCGTCAGGGATATTAACGCCAACTTGACGTAGGTTAAGTGCTTCAGCAAATTGAACTTCATCAAAGCTATCGCGAGCTGGTGCTGTAGAGATAACAACGTCGTATTCACCTATAGTGAGGTCGTTTATGATCTTACCCTCTGGTGTCATCTCGTTTACGACCATAGGTTCGCGAGGACGCATTGGATCATCTTCATTGGTTACTTGTATAATGCGCTGTTCTGTATAGAAGGTCTGAACTAAGTTCAGTACTCGCTCAGCAAGGTACTGTCTAGACTTACGCAAGTTATCCAGCGGTACTTGAATCATAACTGCGCCACGATTCTGCTTGGCTTGTATAGCAACCCCTGATACTTCCGCACTATCAGAGCCCAGCATAGAGTCATTAATACCTGAAATAGCTTTTATATTGATCTGCGCTTTTTGAGAAATACGATCTAACCCAGATGGGATTTGACTCGGGTTGATCTTAGTTGGGGGTGTTGAGCCTCTGTTGTACTCAAGTACAAGTCCAGTTTCAGCACCGTGCTCTTCAAGATCATCAGCTGTCATACCAACTAGTGAGCCAGATTCAACCATCCACCCGCTATTAGCTGTTGAGTTAACAATATGGAGTTCTTGTGAGGCAATCTTATTAAGCTGCTCTTGCGGGCTTAACAGGTTTCTAACCATCCCGAACGGACGGCCTCTTCTGAAATAAGCGAAGTAAGGAATAATTGTGAAGTCACTATACGGAGACCAATCATCATGCAGCACAACCTTGTCGCACGTAACTGTCCAGCGGACCTTACGCTTCATCTTACTTATAAGACTTAAGCCATATTCTTTAGCGAACTTTTTCTTTTTGGAATCACTCCACGCTTCTGGTGCTTCTCTCATATCACCTGTATTTGGGTCTACGAAGAAGTCACAGCGTGACAATCTTTTATGTTGACGTTCTATTACGCGAAGTGAGCGTACATTGCGATATTCATCTTCTGGTACTCCAGCGCCAAATACATCTTCGCCCGGGTCAAGATCACCGTAACGTGTCTCTTCATACTCTACTGAATCTCGGCCAAAACTGTTGCCGTTCTCAGCGATAAATTGAAGGGCTTCTGCTTTCTTCTTACCATACAGATCTTCAATCTCATCCAGAGTCATCCATTTCGTCTCGAAAATTTCGTTCCAAGTTTTTGGATCAGCATCTTTTGCGTCTGGGTCGATAAGAATGTCTAGTGGATCTTTGGCAGTGATCCGAATTTCACCTTCTACATGGTCAGTAAAGTCCATGCGAACGTCAAAATAACCACGGCCATCCATTATGAGTCCGTCTGCAAATACCTGTTGCTCAATCCAATCGAGCTTGTTGTTATCTGCAATCTGCATATAGAGCTTAGTTAAAGTATTCGCTACTTCTGCATCGCCACCTCTGCGAGGTTTAAAACGGACATCTGCTCTACGTGTGGACTGTTCACCAAGTACGGTATTAATAGTAGGTAGGATAGTATTGATAGTTAGGGCTGGGCGACCTTCCGCCTCAAGGGACATTTTGTCAAACTCGTCCCACTGCTCACCTGTATAAAAGGCGTCACATTTTTTTGCTACTTCGATGTAATCTAAATGGCCGTTATCACGAGCGCGAACATATTTGTCCCACTGGATTGACGCCACTTCTTGTTCTTTAGCTGGGCTTAATTTGCTCTGCTTTTTCATATCTATGCGCTCATAGCTGATTTATCTCGTTTGACTTTAAACACAGTGTCTAACCGGTCTCTCCACGAAGGCTCATGTATTACAGGTGCTTGGTAAGTAGCAAATTCACTCATCATCAAACCAATCCAAGCCAAAGCATCTACCTGATCGTCATGTACCCCATTCGGGAATCGGAGAAGCTCAGCAACCAGCGGGCCAGTGAACTGCTCGTCTTTTGGTAAAAACACCATACCTTGTTGCATCCGGCCTTGGATGGCTCTGGCCCGTGCTTCTTTATCTCGACGGCCAGTCTTAAGGTCCTTAAAGTATGCTTCATGCAAACCCCGTTCTCTTACACGTTTCTCCAAGAACGGTCCAAGGGCCATTTCAATGTGACCTTTCTCAATACCAATGATTGAGGGTCGCCACTCTTCATACAAATCCAATATCCGTTCAACGATTTCAAAACCATCGAACTTCCCTCTAACAACATCGACAACGTACAACTGATCGTACTCATCAACGCCGACTACCATGCCTACTGTGTAGTCATTTCTATCCCGTTTACCAATAGCTAAATCCCACGCGCAGTAAAACCGCATTTGGGATAAATCAACTTCATCACGTTCAAAATACTGCACCATGTCACGTGTGAAATAGTCGCCGTCATCAGCAACCGGATTCTGTTGATAAAGAGCTGACCAATCTCTTGGACCAACTGCTTTTTCAATTCTCTTAAGCGCTTCTTCATCGTAGCGCTCTCTATGTAATGCTTCGCCAGCTTTTCGGTACTGTTCATCAACTTCAGCTCTCGCTGGATAGTTGACCACTTCCCACTGTTCGCCGTTATTGTCAGCTGCCTTTAAGAGCCGCCCCGCCAAATCATCGTCATGCCAACGAGTAAGGATAACCAGTACCCCACCTCCCGGTGCCAATCGGGTATAAGCGGTAGATGTGTACCAATCCCAAGTACTATCTCTTGCATTCTGACTCTCTGCGTCGTCTCTATTCTTTACAGGATCATCGATGACCAGTATGTGGGCACCTTTACCCGTTATACCGCCACCAACACCAGCAGCAACAAAACCACCACCATCAGTAGTAAGCCAAGCTTCCGCTGATTGGCTATCTGGGTCGAGTCTAGTTTTGAAAGCAGTTTTGTAAGTTGGCTCACGCAAGAGTTGACGTACTTTACGGCTGAATCCCATAGCGAGCGAACCAGAGTACGAACAGCTAATAAACTCGTGCCCAGGGTGGCGACCAAGATGCCAAGCTGGGAAAGCAACTGAAGCAAGCGTGCTTTTACCGTGTCGAGGCGGCATAAAGAGCATAAGCCTTGGAGACTTTTTCTCAGACACGTCTTTAGAGAATTGCTCAAGCCTGCTACATATGTCTTTATGGACCCAGCCTGCTTGGTAGTCGGGATTGAATCGTTCAACGAAAGGGATAAGTCTCTTCCGCGTGAGGAATCGGAGCGCGAGTTCCGCTTTTGCTTTTTCTTCAACAGATATCTCCTCTGTTTTGTCGACGGAGTCAGCTGTATCTTGCGGTTGTGGTAGGGCTTCTGCATCATCAGCTTTGCAATAAACACATAACCCGTCCGTTTCGCTAGAGTAAAGGGTCTCAGGGTGCGTATTTTTGCACCGTCGACACTTACGTACTGCTATATCGTCCGTCAATCTGTTTTATCGTCTGTTCTTAAGATCTTTTAATTTAGATCGCGTTTTAGCGGTGGCTTTTGTGGCAGCCGCTCTAGTTTTAGTTGCAGCTTTTTTAGCAGTGGCTCTAGTTGTAGCTGCTGCTTTCTTAACCCTAGGGTCTTTCTTCAAGGCGTTAGCTTTTGATTGAGCTTTTCTAGCGGCGGACTTAATTGAAGCTGCACTTTTTTTAACAGCCGCTCTATTAATGGCTAACCCTTCTTTAACTGCAGGGTCGTTTTTTATAGCTTTGGCTTTATCTACGGCTTTTTTGCCATACTTCTTTACAGCTTCTTTTGTACCCTTTGAGGCCAAAAGCCTCGCTGCTGCTGCTATCGCTGGTATGCCCATGTTTACCTCTTTGGTTCTAAGTAAGTTGTATCTTTCCCTGCTATCTCAAGCAGTTCTTCGTCAGTTAGCCGTTCCAACTGTTTCGCTGTTGCATTTAAGTTCACATTTACTTGTACTGCGTTCTCTGGAGTCGACAGGCCGTGCAATTTGACCAACGAATCCACAGTATTCTTCATTTCAGTAGCCGTAGCTGAGGCAGAGTACGCTTCCATGTACATACAATGAGCGTTTTGCCTCTCAAATTTCACTTCTTCCCGCATTTGTTCACGGAAATACTGCAAAGCCTGCTGTACTGCAGGCTTCTTGGATGCTTCTAACGCAGTTTTGTAGCTGGCATAACCAGCACCACGTCCGGCAGCAGCTATCGTCATCCCACTAGAGATAAGCGATACCAGTTTTTCTTGCTGAACGGTTAGTGCATTAAGCGTTAACCCCATATAAGGCATATGTGATTGGAACTCAGTGCGTGCACTTACCGCATCAGTGGACGAGTTTGAGGTGGCCTCGTCGTTTTGTTGTAAGGTCATGTCCGAGTTCTTCATCTAAGTACACAAATATTGGGGCTTCATCGCCCAGCTCTTCAAAACCACACTCAAGTAAATAAAGGTAGAGCGCATCTTCTCCAAAACCGCCGTCTATTAAAATTTGTTCGGCTTTATTAGCGTCGTAAACTAGTACTTCACGTCCGCCGCTACAAAGTGCTGTGCCGATACACGCTTTATCTAGACCTTCTACTGCTAACATTGATACTTCCATAACTGAATATTAGCCCAACTAATAATTAATCGCAAGAATGTTCGGAAATTGTCTTAATCCACCAGTAAAACATGTCTACTTGTAAGTTATGACGGAGGATATTGACTCGATAGCATACTAAATGAATGTTGTAGGGCTCGTATCCCTCGTTTTGGTCTATACGATCTATTGATGCATTAAATTCTTTTTTACCAGAGCCGTCTCGGTGGTGTGTCATCGTAACTCCGGACAGTGCGCACTTGCCGTCTTGCTTCTCCCACAAGTCAATTAGGTGCTGTAGGTCGACATTAAAAGACATTGTTTTGCTGCGGTTGCATTTTGCGCTTTGGAGAAGTTTATTGAGATATTCTTGGTAGCTGCTTGACCATTTCTTACGGCGTCGAGCCTCAATGCACTTTTTACAGGCACTGCGCAGAACCCCGTGAGACAAGTCAAAGTCCGTTTCTGGGCGAGAGGCTCCGCATTTAGCACATACTTTTCCGCCTGACATACGGATACTATACACAAATAGATTAGTATTACTAATATTTTTGCAGAAAAAAAATTTCAAAAATTATTTATGAATCGCTAACGCACTATCTCCCTGTTCTGCTGTGAGGGGATACCTTTCCCCGATTTGCGGAACTGGAACCTTGTTTTGTTTTTGGTTTTAGGAACCTTGTCCGTCAGTAACCCCTTTTGTTTGTTTTCACTCGCAACATTCGTTGCTCGTGGTCAGTTGTGTTTTTGATTTTATTCATTCATTCATTATTTATATAGGTGACTATCGTGAACGATTACAACTTTGATAACTACGATTATGAAGAAGCGTTAAGAGAAGCAAAGCTTTTTAGAGAAGCATTCGAAGCTCAAGAAGAGCATCACAGTGGCAAGCTGTCACTCGACGAGTTCGTTGAGTACATAGTTTTTCTTGGCATTAATGTATCAATAACTGTTGATTGTGGTTTCGGCTACATCGACCACCCAACTGTACACTAGGAGGTGCGACGTGTTAGATATTCTTATTACTTTATTAGCTTTATATTTCATTGGCATGTTGTTCTTTGTCATGGGCTGGCTAGGATGGACAGCTTTTAAACTGCTAGATCCAACTAACATTGACAGTTGCCCACGGTCAGGTGCCACTGTCATGTCTCAAGAGGACTACGACCGACGGTACGATGACTGGGTTAGGCGTCAACGAACCGAGAACACCCAACGGAGCAGCCTCCAGCGTAGCAATCCTTCTATCAAGAGATCACGGATGATTTCACGTAGACAATTCATAACTGGCAGTTGGTAATGGTCAGCTGTCAACGGTCAACGCGCCCCGCCCGACGGGGTGTGTACCGTGTGTACCACTTGTGTACCAATTTGTGTACCAAGTTGCTACGCGTATAACTTATTGATTTACATATGTTTATTACAAAATATAGGAATGTGTACCATGTGTACCAACCATTTCCTATTTCGTATATATGTACATCGTAAAAAACACTGTTTTCAGTTTATCATTTTTGAACCTGAAAAAAGCTGGTACACATGGTACACATTAGTCATTTTCCTCTGTAAGCCAGATAACTGCTGACTTTATCGTCTTTTAAAAGTTGGTACACAATCTGGTACACACTTGGTACACATGACACACATCTTAACAATCTACTTTAACTTTGACACCTAACCTCTAACATTTGACCACGAACAACGGACAACGGTCCATTATTCGTTCATAGCTATACACAACGAGTTGTTGATTAATATTTATTAGTAATGCTAATATGTTTCACACAACATGTAGTTGGTTGTATACGCTCGTGATTTCATCACTCACGGTCAGATTGTTTATGAGTATTAGGCTCACTAATAATTTATCTTGAGGTATTTAATTATGTTCCATAGACGTTTTGAAAAGAATATTACACCTACCAAATGGTTTAAGTGTAAGCAAAAAGCGAAAGCAGGTATCAAGCACATCAAAGAGAATCCAGCAGATCTTTTGTTGGTAGCACTCGGTGCTGTACTAGCTGAAATGTTCGAAGCTGATGAAATTACGGAGGTATAGAAATGGTTAGTTTAAACCTTGAACGTGAAAACTGGGATTTGGTCTCTGACAACGACCAAGTAGAACCGGATCTTCAACACTTGGAAATGGTTCATTTGATGTTGCAACTAGCATCACAAGAAGTGAAATCTAATTTAACAACTGAACAACTACTAGAGGACTTTTAAGACTATGAAAGATTCATTTATTACCAATGCGTTTTTAGATATTTGCGATTACAAAGGCTACAAAGGAGAGTTAGCTAAGCATATCGCTTCATTCAACACTGGTGACCTCGAGACGGACTTCGAAGAAGCATTCATCGCAGCTGCATCTGATGAGACTTCATATCACCCGCTAGCCATCATTGGCTTTCATCAGACATTGATGGACAAGGTTTGTTGGAATGCTCGCAAGCTTTGGTCAGCACAGAATACTGAGATTGAAGTATACGGCGTCGAGCCTGCAGAACGTGCGGCGGAGATGGTCGGTGTGTCGACTAATACAGATGTTATCGAGACAGTTGATCTTGATTACAACACGCTGTTCCAGTCGCATGCTTCACTTGCTCAGGAGATGAGTGCAGAAGTTGATATACAGAATTTGTATTACTTCGCACCGACTCAGCGCGATGAGCAGACAGGAGAATGGCAGCCACGTTGTACGTGTGATTCATTCCCTGATGCACAGACCGAGATGAATGCAATCTCGGAAGAGCTTGAGGAGCAACAGAAAGATACGTTGCGAGCCAAGTTTGCAGAGAAACGTGCAGCGCGTAAAGCAGCTTAACCTCAACTACCCCACTCAGTCTTCGGATTGGGTGGGGTTTTTTATTTAAACACACACAGTTACCTGGGAGCTAGCGTGCTTGCTTCTTTAACAATGGAGGATTTATGAGTATTTCAATCTATGAACAGTTATTCCCACACGTTAGTTTCACAGACAAAGTGTGTGTTGTATTCAAAGACGGTACAGAAAAAGTGTTTAAACATTTGTATCACGACAAAAGCGAACTCGATGATGTTAATTGGGTAAGCGCTGTCCGTGATTGTTTTGAACTTTGACAACGGAGGACGGACCGTGAAAAGCGTGCCAAGAGTAACTCGTAAAGATCTATTGGATTGGTTAGGTACTAGTAATGATATGACAGTTAAAGAGTCATTACTCGAAATAATACTTGGGGTAATCAACGAAGATTACGATTTAGAAATGTTACAAAAAGAAATTCTTTTATACAAAGGAGCGTTTTAGATGGACAGTGAAACTTTTAATAAAGAAGAAATTTATAAAACAGCAAGACGTTGGTCACTGCTTACAGTGAAGCACACCAGCTACGTGGCAGCACAAGCGTTTGCGTTTTGTGCATGCAAACTCGACGACTTACGTCATTACACAGACCGTAAACTGGAGGAATAATTATGTTTACTGCAGGACTTATTGCCGCTTTCGGCATGATCTTTTTATTACTTAAATTCGGTATCCGCAGAGTCGCACGCTTCGACATTGCGCTGGATATCGTGCTTACGTTCTTTCTTATGTGGATATTTGCAGGCACATTTGCAGGCATGATGGCAGGCCTAACTGCTGGTCTTATCATCAGCGTGTTTCTTTTCATCGCACGTCGAACAATCCGCACTGAAAAACTATCGGTGGTAAAGACTGACACCTTCCCGTATCGCAAGTTTGCTTGGGTATAGGGGGCAGTATGTATTCGACAGTCGATAAAATTCGCCAAGAGTGTGCCACTAAAATATTGCGTTGGCGTAACAGAGAAACCATCGCAAAAATGGCGGGAGTCCATCTAAATACAATAGCCCGTTTTGTCGGTGGGGGTGAGACAAGTGTGTCTACCTTAATTTCTGTAGAGCGTGCCATCAGACAAATTGAACAGTCCAAGCAATACCATCAGTTTTGCGAAACCTGTGAGGACTAGTCATGGTTATTTATATAGCAATGCATTGGAATGATCTCCCAGAAATACATGTCAAACGTTGCTATGTAGGTGAATACAACCCAGATAATCCCTACATAGATGACGAAGACATTTTCTATTACTTTGACCCCGATGAAAAAATATACGGTGAGCACACAGACTTCACTGTGGTCGATTATTTGGAGCAGTGATATGAGCAAAGGCAGCAAACAACGACCCACTAATAAAGCGGCATTCGATGCCAACTTCGACAGAATTTTTAGGAATAAAGGTAAGGATAAAGATGTATCCCGAAAGCAGCCCAGTAGTAAAAGCAAAACTAGAACCAATTGACATCGCTATTCGGAAAGAACGTGCCAGATTGTGGGACTTAGAAGATGAAACAGGGCTCGAGCAAAGCGGACATTACTTAGAGTATTTATGTCGTGCCAAAGCTAGAGGTGTGCAACACATCGTTATTAATTTTTAGGAGTGAATCATGATAGATGAAAAAGAAGCGGAAGAAAGAACAGAACGAATGCTAGACATTCGCAACGCAATTGTTAACGCCTTACCAGATGAATCTGATGCACATGAATTATGTGTTGCGGGCCTCAGTATATTTCTTCAAGCCGCATTGCATATGGCTGACGGAGATACCAACAAAGTACAACAGCTTATCTCATATGTCATGGAACTTGCAGAAGAGTTAAACAGTGAAGCTGAAGGCGAACTATGGTCGAAAAACCCTAACAAAAGCACGGTGCATTGATATGGAAGATCCAGTCGAATGGCAAAAAAACTTAGCTATATGTAACAAAACTTGTAACGAAATCATGGACAAATTCTTTGACAAGTTACTTGAATCAAAGGTGGAGCTTCCACAAAGTTCTGAAATTTTTACTACGCGTAGCGTTATTAGTAGGGCTAATAAGGAGAAGAGTAATGACCAAAGACGAGTTCGTAGAAGAAGTGTTTGAGTTGGCCTTTGGCGACAACGCAATTAACAGAGACTTTAGATACGCAGAAGTTCTTATGCAACTGAAAGATTTCTCAGATGATGCCCTTCTTTTAGAGAGGGTAATCGAAACAGTAAACGAGGGAATCTAATGGGTATTTGTTTACATGAAAACGAAGCCAGTTGGTGGGAATACGACGCACGAGGCATAGAGCTCTGTAAAGTCTGCGACAAATGCTACACAGACAAAATGGCCCAATACCGACCTGAAGTACTTACAAATTCTAACTATGACATCGATGAGACGATCGAGGAGGAACTATGAGTGACGAAGAAATTATTGTGAATAAAAAGCAATTGTGGAAATCACAAGCCCCTGCTCTCAACTTTGAATATGACGAAGACTCACTTCTACGGTATGCATTAGAAGTTGGCTTTGTAGAGCCAGTAGGCGGCGGCATGTACAAAGTAAACATGGATTACGGAGAAGAAAACAAATGATTGAAATTGAAAACAAACATCAAGCCCTTGAAGTGATCGACTCTCTGCAAAACTACATCGGAGAAAGGAACATAGAAGGCTACAACCCCATACTTGATTCCCTATGGGACTTAATCAACGAAGAAATAATCGGAGAGGACGAGTAATGAACCGCGAACCCTGTCGCATAGACGACGATCCAAGCTACGACTATTCAGACTACGAAGAGAAAAAAGGTTACTACAAACCTTATGAAGAAGACCCTTTTGTAGACGACAAAATCGATGAAGCACGTCTTGGCAGCCTGGCAAGTCTGCTTCCTCTTGAGGACTGAGCATGAACAACGAACCGTGGACACAAACATCGCTTATCGAATATTCAGCAGGCTTCTATTTATATTCAGAACTGCCTGCCGATTGGGATGGAATGGACGACGAACAACTATTCATGGAACTTGAACATCGAGCATGGGAACCGCTCGAAGCTAAAGACGGAGACTATATCTGGGAACAGATCAACACAATGGCTACAAGCCTTAACGAAACCTTTAACCTAGGAGTGAACTTATGAGGACAATACGACCCTCTTGTCTTACACCGGAACTAAAAGCAAATGCGCTTGCCGGTATATCAAGCATGCTTTGGGGACCACCCGGATGTGCTAAGTCTGCAATGGCTTACCAATTTGGGCACTTAACCAAATCAAAAATTTTCGAAATACGTGCTAACTTGTTTGACCCAGTCGACGTACGTGGTGGTCTCAAGGTAGTAGAAATGGACGATGGTACGTACAAAACACGCTACGGTATCCCGGAAGATTACCCGCCATCAGACTATCAAGGACCAGTACTTGTTATTATTGATGAGTTGCCTAACGCACCGAAAGCAACACAGAACGCCCTGCTGCAGCTTACGCTTGATCACAAGATTGGTACTTATACACTTCCACCAAACACTACAATCATTGCATGTGGTAACCGCGCTCAAGATCGTGCCGCTGTTCACGAAATGCCTACACCACTTAAAACACGTTTTGCTCATTACACTATCGAGCCAAACATTGATGATTGGGTAGGTTGGGCTGTTAACAATGACATTGATGAATCTTTGATCTCGTTCTTGCGTTACCGCCCCGCTCTTCTGCATGACATTGACCCTTCACAGAATGCTTCACCAACACCTCGTACATGGGAAATGTTATCTAGAAAACTACCATTTATGGAAGATGAGTTTTATGGCTGCGCATCAGTCGTAGGCGACGGGCCAGCTGGTGAGTATCTTGCGTTCAAAGCAATATACAAAGATGTTCCTGACATCGACGAACTAATCAAGAAACCATCACATACAAAAGTACCAAGCAACACATCAGTGTTGTACGCAATTGCTGGTGCACTTGCTTCACGTGTTGACGCCAACAACTTTGACGCAATCATGAAGTACGTTAAACGCATGCCAGCAGAGTATCAAGTCGTGGTTGTTCGTGACTGTATGGCTAAAGACAAACAGTTAATGACACAACCAGCATTCACAACATGGACGCAAGAAAACGCGTCAGTTTTACTATAGGAGAAACATCATGGCATCTGTCAGATTATCGCAAGAAATGCGCACTCGCATACTATCAAGGGCTATGGACGCTTTCGAAGTAGCTAATCCGAAATGGAAACCATCTAATGATTTCCAGTCCAAGCTTAAAGCAGCTGTTACAGAATCTACATTCCAAAAAGTTGCTAGGCAAATACGCGACATAATCAGTGAAAACAGTGTAAGTGGTCTTGGGCTAGAAAAAATGGGTCCTGAAGATTATAGATTTACAGCACTAACAATCAAAAGACCCGCAACTGATCAAGAAAAAACAGATAGAAGAACACAGTGGAACGAAGATCACATGGAGCTAAATGTCGAGTTTGATACTCCAATAAGCCTTTGGAACAAACCCGGTCATTACAGCAGTTACGACTGTGAACTGTGGGTAAATGATCTGGACAACGAACATCGCACGGAAATTCTCGAATATGTGAACGAAGCACACACATCAAGACACGATCGTGATGATGCTGAGAAACAATACCGTGAGCAGATAACTGCACTACTTCAAAACTGTAACACACTTAAACAGCTGCTAGAGACGTGGCCTGCCGCAGAGAATCTTGTTGACCAAGAAGCTATATCAAAGATGCACGAAAAAGTAACACGTGTGTCGGCAGCCAAACAACGTCGCGAATCAGTCAACTTTGATGCAGACGCTGCTAACCAGATGGTACTAACGGCTAAATTAGTTGGAGGCTAATATGTCCGCTGAAACTGCAATGCTAAAAGCGCGAGCACAACTACTGATGGACCACCCGTTCTTCGGTACGTTGGCTCTGCGCCTTAAATTATTATCTAAACCTGATGAATGCTCTACTGCTGCTACTGATGGCAAGCGGTTAATCTACAACCCTGACTATATTATGAAACAAAGCGCAATGGAGCTGCGCGGGCTAACTGCGCATGAGGTAATGCATTGCACAGGTAACCATCACACAAGACGTGGTGACAGAGACCCTAAACTGTGGAACATGGCATGTGACTACGCCATCAACCCACTAGTGGTAAAGAGCGGATTAGTATTACCAGAAGGCGCATTACTCGACGACAAGTACGACGATAAATGGTCTGCCGAAGCAATTTATACCGATCTTAAACAAAGACAAGACGATGGAGAATCCTTACAAGAATGTAAATGGGGCATAGTGTTAGACGCTGACAACGGATCACTAACCAAGGAAAGTAATGCACAGCAAGAAGCTGACTGGCAAATAGCCGTAACCCAAGCTGCTGAACAAGCAAAATCACGCGGTAAATTACCGGGACACTTGTCTCAATTCATCGAAGACATAGTATCTCCCAAAGTTAATTGGTTAACTGTTCTTTGGCCCTTTTTTACAAACCTTACAACCAACGATTATTCGTGGGCAAGACCAAATCGAGCATACTTATCGGAGGACGAGTATGTACCATCGTTACGGTCAGAAGGTTGTGGGAAGGTAGGTCTCATATTTGACACTAGCGGCAGCACATCAAGAGACCAGCAACAGTTTGTTGGCGAACTTAATTCAATAATAAAGGATGTTCGCCCGGAATCAGTTGTCGTTGTACACGCAGACTACGAAGTACAACAGACATTTGAGCTTGACCAAGATTCAACTCTTGGTGAAGAACATCTAGATCTAAAAGGGCAAGGCGGTACGCAATTCTTACCCGCCTTTGAGTGGATGGATGAAAATCATCAGGATGTCGATGCAATCGTTTATCTAACTGATCTAGAAACCGATGCACAGGACTTTGCAGAATCCGAAAGAGTTGTGCAATGTCCTGTACTTTGGGTATCTACTAATCACTCCTTACAAGCACCATTTGGTGAAACTGTCTATCTGCCGCATTGACATATTAGTAAGGCTAATATTAGTATAGATACTATTAGGTCAACATACGAAGTGCTCCTCCTACACAGACGTATGTGTATTAGCTAGCTTTGTGCACTAGTGACCTTAAACGCACAATTTTTTAACTCGAGGATCGATCAATGAAATTAAACGATGTAAGCCCCCAAGAGTGGGATCAAGTATCTAAAGCCCACAATGCAATCCAAGACATGGTTAATAACCCTGCACATTACAACACAGGAAAAGTCGAATGCATTGAAGCTATAGAAGCATCAATGTCAGCTGATGAATTCCAAGGTTATTTAAAAGCAAACTGCATTAAGTACCTTTGGAGAATGTCATACAAAGGTAAAAAACTAGAAGATTGTAAAAAAGCAGCATGGTACTTAGACCGACTTATAAAGAACGTTGAAGTACATAACTAAAACCAAACCTCTAGGAGAGAGCGATGGACACTAAGGAATATTTCGAAAATCTACCTAATGTAGAAAAAGATGCGCATCCTGAATTTCACAGCTTTTTAACTGTGTGGGTTAAGTCACGCCAACCAGAAATCTACAAAGAGCTGCTCTCTGAATTCAAACACAAAGAAGGAGAAATTTACGCTGCGCAACAATGCACAGACGAGGTCCCCTTCTAATGAGCGAACAACTTATTCATGCAACGCAAGGCGCGGCTGCAGCAGCTGTCTTACTGTATTTGTTAGATGGAGCATATCTAATACTAAGAGACAAACAGCGCGAATGGGAATTAAGAACACATAAATCTAATAAAATTAAGGACAAGTAATGTCAATCGGCAGCACCAATATAAAAGCACGTGAGCGGGAACAACTTAACAAGGATATTCAGGTTTTTTTAGCCAATGGCGGAAAGATAGAAAAACTACCATACCTTACAGAAACTATTAACACCAAAAACAAAAAGGGAAAAGCCGATGCTTGATGTCATAACCCTCGACTTTGAAACCTATTACGACGTCCAAGTTAGTCTTACCAAGCTAACCACAATGGACTATATCAAGCATGACAAATTTAAAGTCTGGGGTGTCGGCATCAAGATAAATCATGATGATACAGAATGGTTTGGCGAAGACGAAGTTGAAGATGCTATCAACAATATCGACTGGAGCAACGTTAACTTAGTGTGCCACAACACGCCGTTTGACGGGTACATACTTACACAATATTACAAAAAAATCCCTGCGTACTACACAGACACAGCAGCAATGTGCAGAGGTTGGTTCCCCGGGCAGTCTGCACGTTTAAAAGATTGCGCAGTTCGCCTTTTCCCAAACGACGAAACAATGCGTAAAGGTGAAGAGTTGATAAATGCTAAAGGCATTTATGATTTACCACCTGACATCGAGGAGCAAATAGCGGGCTATTGTATCCAAGATGTCGATCTAACCTACGCTATCTACAACCAACTAATCAAAACCTACCCTACTTCTGAAATGGATATCATCGATATCACAACCAGAATGTTCTGCGAACCCAAACTAAAAATTGACCGTGAACGACTAACCACGTACCACAAACAAGAGTTCGCAAACAGTGAGAAGAAAATAGAAGACTCAGGCGTGCCAAAAGATGTACTTAGTTCAAACAAAAAGTTTGCTGAATATATAGAAGAAGAACTAGGGATAAGCGTGCCAACTAAACGTAGTCCAACAACAGGAGAAAACATCCCTGCGTTGGGCAAAAACGATGCGGGCTTCAAACAAATGTGCAACATGTATCCAAACTTTGCACATATATGGAACGGTAGAATCGCTGTAAAAAGTAGACTTACAGAAACAAGAAGCAAACGCTTCCTGGACGCCGCTTCGTCTGCTGACGACACTATCCCAGTACCACTCAGATACTATGCTGCCCACACAGGTCGCTTTGGTGGTACAGAAAAACTCAACATGCAAAATCTGCCTCGAGGCGGAGAGATCAGACAATGTCTCATAGCCCCAGAAAATAATTATTTATATGTTGCAGATTTAAGTAACATCGAAGCACGTATGCTTGCATGGCTAGCTGGGGAAACTGAATTAGTAGAACAATTCCGCAAAGGAGATGATATTTATTCTAACTTTGCGCAAAAAATATACGAACGTCCTATCAACAAAAAGGACGATCCAGTAGAAAGATTTGTAGGTAAAACTGCAATACTCGGACTTGGTTACGGTATGGGCCATAAAAAGTTCCGAGACACACTGAAAGCCGGGGCAATGGGCCCGTCTTTAGACTTCACGGAAACCGAAGCTCAAGATGTTGTAAACACCTATCGCAACACATACCCCGGGATCAAAACGCTGTGGACTAAACTTGAAGATTTACTAAAGCTTAGTTTGCACAAAGACAACTATGGGCACAGATATGGCCCTCTTGAAGTTATTGAGCATGGTTTAAAGCTGCCAAACGGTATGGCACTTAAATACCAAAACTTAAGATCGACTTCAGAGGGGCTATCCTACGAGTCCAGAGGAAGGAAAGAGTATACGTACGGCGGACGTATTACAGAAAACGTAGTTCAAGCATTGTCGAGAATAGTAATTACTGACAGTATTTTACGGCTATCAAAACAAAAAGAACTTGATGTTGTATTACAGGTACACGACGAAATTATTATTGTTGCTAATATTATGCAACCTCATGTTACAATGTCTAATATTATTGACGATATGTGTTTAGCACCCTCTTGGTGTGCAGACATACCACTCGACGCGGAAGGCGGTTACGCAAATAACTACAGTAAATAAATGTCTAGATTAGTTTTAACAAGAAAGCTTGGCGAAAAGGTTATCCTACATAAAGACGGAGAAACCATAGCCAAACTCACCGTTAATAAAATAGACAGGAATCAAGTCAGAATATCTTTCGAAGCAGACAAGGAAGTCAAGATCGATCGCTCAGAAATACTTTCTAACGATAAATTAAATTAGTAATACTAATATTACGCGGCTTTAGGAGGGCTTGCTATGCGGGTGACTTTTTTGGAGGCTACCAACGGTCTTCGACTCAGTAAGATTTATTCGAAGTTAAACGGCTTCACGTCGTATCCGTTAGTTAAAGCAGTCACTTCCCACAAACATGATGTTTCAACAGACGAAATTGGTTTACGTAAATTAGAACAATTAATCAGATCCCATTCCGACATGGGGCACTGCATGTTAAAAGGGAATCTAAAAAGAGATTTAGTAGACGAAAGCAGAGCTGGTAAATCAGACAGAAATGCTTTGTCTAGCTTACTTATATTAGATGTTGATGGCGTACGACTTTCACGCCCTCTTGCCACAGGCAAATTATCTGCAGCAGATGTCGCATTTCTAGCTAATCAAGTAATTGGTGAACTACCACTACAGCTACAGAACGTAAGCTACATAGCTCAAGCATCTTCAAGTCTTGGACTCAAAGGAGACAAGACTTCGCTGCACATCTTTATGTTTCTAACTGTAGCAATGCCACCAAAATCAATTAAGCTTTGGTTACAAGATTGTAATTACGAATCTGATATATTTAGCAGCCAACTAGAACTATCCGTAAACGGGCAATCACTTAAAATGCCCTTAGACAGTTCTGTTGCAGACAACTCAAAAATTATATTTACAGCTCCACCTACTTTTGAAGACGATACTTTAGATCCTTTCAACAAGCCTGAAGATAGAATCGTGTTAGTTGAACGTGAAAAATGGTCCTTTGACTTAGCGTCTTTAATGGCACAAATCAGCCCACAACGCATTCACGAAAAAGCACAAACATACAAAGATAGACTGCGGGAACAAGCTGGCTACAAAAAGAAACAGACTAAAACAAGACTAACTACAGTAGATAATACAACAGAAGAAATACTAGTTAATCCAGACAAAATGGCTATCAGCATATCTGACAGCACGTCGTTTCCTTACGTACGTTGTAATATTAATGGTGGTGATTCAAACGCTTATTATTTTAATATTGAAAAACCAACATACATGCACAACTTCAAAGATGAACCAATCTTTGAAATAGAAAAAGCTGATCCAGAATTTTACAGAAGTATATTTGATACATTTGAAAGTGAATTAAAAGCAGTAGGCAGACACGAATTTCCGGTAGTAATGCGTGACTTCTATACTGATACATTTTACAACGGTGTTTATTGCCCAAACGAAGATCAGTTCTCTGACAAGTTTCCATTAACGCCAATAAGTAAAACAAACATTGAAGACTTTTTCTTAAGTCATGGCAAGATAGCTCCTGACTTTATACCAGACGGTACTGTAGTATTTGACCCAACATCTGAGAAACCAGCTGTTAACTTCAAAGACGTACCGCATTACGTTAATACATATAGAAAAACAAAATACGCATTAAAAGCTAAGCTGCCTGATGAACCGTTGACCATTGGCCACGGACAACGAATCAAAGACGACTGCCCTCTTACCTACAGAGTTATATCTCATATGCTAGGTAACGGCAAAGAAGAGTTTGAGCGTTTCATTAATTGGCTAGCTTACATCTACCAAACACGCAAAAAGACCGGCGTATCATGGGTACTTACAGGTACACAAGGTACAGGTAAAGGTGTGTTTTACAGTCGCATATTACGTAACTTATTTGGTACTCACCATGTACCGATGCGTTACTTACAAAACATGGAAGAGCAATTTAATCTATATATGAGAGATGCACTATTTCTAGTTGTTGATGAATTTCACATGGCATCAAGTTCGTCAGGTGCATCAAAAATGGCTGACAAACTTAAAAACCAGATAACTGAAAAAACAATAACAATTAGAGGTATGCGCTCTAACCAAGTAGAAGTACCTAACTATACAAACTATATATTTCTTACTAACAGAGTAGATGCTGTAAACATAGAATCGGGTGACAGACGCTACAACATCGCACCTATGCAAAAAACTAAACTGTTACAAGCTTATCCAGATATGCCAGAGCGTCTCGATGCAGATGAGATTGAAAACGAACTTTGGGCATTTGCTGGTTATTTACAGACATTTAAAGTAAACAAGCGACTAGTAGAAATACCTATAGACAACACTGCAAAAGAACAAATGCGCAATGTATCTATGTCTGTATTCGATGAGTTCTGTCAGGCAGTTAAAGACGGTAACTTAGCTTACTTTGTAGACATATTAGATATCAATACTGGTTCAGTATTACATGCAAACGAAATACTTGCTGCACAACGTTTAGTTAAAAGTTGGATAGCAGCTAGCGATGAAGACTACTGTGTTATACCAAGTGAACATTTAAGAACAGTGTTTCACATACAAACAGAGCAAACTCCAAGACTGTCGCAACAAGAATTTAAAAAGCGCCTAAGCCGTAACGGTTTAGAGATAACACGCAAACGGGCCCCTGGGGCAAGCCGTGACTCTACCCCTGTAAGGGGGATTGTACTTAATTGGAAGATTAGTGAAGAAGACAAAGACATGTATATATCTGCATACTTTGAAGAAAATGACCAACGTTTATTAGCCACAAGTTGATATATTAGCTATACTAATACTTCTTATAATAACGGATAGGAATTAACGTGATCTCTCTAACTCAGGAAAAGAGACCAGATGCACTTAAGCCCATCGAAGTACCAGAACAATTAGGCGAGCTAAAGTCTTGGTCTTACTCAGCACTTAAAGTATTTGAGCAATGCCCATACAGATCTTACATTGCTAAGGTCAAAAAAATACAAGAAGAATCAGGCCCTGCTGCTGAACGCGGCACCATGATTCACCAACAAGCAGAAGATTATGTAAACGGAACGCTTGGTGAATTCCCTGACACCTTAATCAAATTCAAATCAGAGTTTGAAGAACTGCGCGAAGGCTTTGCTAACGCAGAAGTTGAACTCGAAGGTGAATGGGGCTTTGACTTAAATTGGAATCCAGTTGGCTGGATGGAAAAAGCAACATGGGCTCGTATCAAATTAGATGCGCTAGTTCACCAAGACGAAACATGTGTCCGAGTAATCGATTACAAAACAGGTAAAAAATTTGGCAATGAAATCGGACATTCACAACAAGCTTTGTTATATGCAATTGCAACGTTCTTAAGATTTCCAGACGTGCAGTTTGCGCAAACAGAACTGTGGTACCTAGATCTAGGTGAAACAACAGTTAAAAGTTTTACTAGAGATCAAGCAATGCAGTTCATGCCTACTTGGCACAAACGCGCTGTAGAAATGACAACCTGTGATGATTTCTCACCCACCCCCAGCAAAGATGCATGTAGGTGGTGTTCCTATAGAAAAGGCGAACACCCAGAATGCACCTGGGGTGTTGAATAGTTTTCCCCTAGTAGTCACCTCAAGTGACGTGTAGCAGCTGCCCCTAACTGACCACCATCAGTTAGGGGCTTTTTTATAACCAAGGAAAAACAATGATTAATTTCTTACTCAAAGTGTGGACAGCTATCGAAATTATTATGTGGCTTAAAACCATGCGGGAAAAGGATAACGACGATGAAGATGATCTACATGAAAGACGGCAAACAAATCCAGTACAGCCTGACGACAGATCCGGCAGAGGCACAGTACTGGACGACGTACCGCCTAAAGAAAAGCGACATTAAAGTAGAAATGAAAACAAATAGGAGCACTGCAGCATTGCTGCGTAAGGAGATACTTGATGACATCACCAGCACTGAAAAATGCGATAACAGTAGGAAGAACAAAGTATCTAAAAAACGTTCGGGCACCGTCATTCGCAACCATGCTGAAACGAGGAAAGTTAAATAAAAAGCTAGGAGACAAAGTACAGACTAAGAAATGGAAGTCTATGACAATGTATTCATTAACCCTTGAAGAGCGAGCAACATGCCCTTCTACCTGTAAACAATGGGAGACCTGTTATGGCAACAATATGCCTTTTGGCCACCGTTTCGACCATACGCATCCTGACTTCTACACGAAGCTCGAAAGCGAACTCGAACAACTTAACGAAAAACACCCCGATGGTTTTGTCGTAAGACTGCACGTCCTTGGGGATTTCTTCAGTACGCACTATGTAGTCAAGTGGCAGTACTGGTTACACAAATACCCTGCGCTACGAGTGTTTGGCTATACACATTGGGAACGGACATCGGACATTGGTTCGATGATAAAGACCATTAACCGTGTATACAAAGACCGTTGGGCTATAAGATTTTCAGACGACGCAAGCACACAATTTAGTGCACATGTAACACCAGATGCTGACTTAGCATATCAAGACGCAGACAAATATGATGGTATAATTTGCCCTGAGCAGACTGGTCGTACAAAAAGCTGTACTACATGTGGATACTGTTGGACTAGCCAGAGACCAGTCATTTTTGTCGAACACTAATATTAGTGGGGCTAATATGATAATGACTGAAAGGGATAAACTGCAGCTAACGCCAGAGAAAGTAAAAACTGGTGGCTCGTACAAGTTTGAAAGCGATTCTAAATTGCACTATTGCAAATGCCCAATAGAAATAAAAATAAACCATTGGCCTGAAGACTGTAGGCTTTGTGGTAAGAGAACGCGCATTTGATGGACTTTTTATATTAGCTGTGCTAATATTTATAACTAAACAGATTAAAAATGAACAATGAATAGATAAAACATGAAGAGTATAACTATATGCAAGAAGCATTCGAACATCAAAAAGTCACCTCTGACTTTATTGTCAATAACAAACACGTTCTAATAACCTCTGATCCGGGTACAGGTAAGACCCGAAGTGTTCTTGACGCATATGCACAAAGAAACACAGGCCGTATGCTTGTACTTGCGCCTCTCTCTATATTGGAAGCTTCATGGGGCGATGACATCGAAAAGTTTCAGCCCAGCTTAACTTATGCTGTTGCCTACTCTAAGAACAGAGAAAAAGCATTCTTAGGTACAGAAGACATTGTCATAACTAACCATGACGCAGTTAAGTGGATTAAAAAGAATTATCATGTGCTCTGCGGTTTTGACACTTTAGTCATTGATGAATTTACAGCATTCAAAAACAAAGACAGCCAACGTAGTAAAGCCTGCCTAAAAATTGCAGAAGCGTTTACTCACCGTATCGCCATGTCTGGCACACCCAACTCAAACACTATATTAGACATCTGGCATCCAACGTTAATCGTTGACGGCGGACAACGGCTCGGGCACAGGTTTTACTCTTTCCGTTCAAGTGTTTGCACATCACGGTTCAATGGCTTTGCTAATGAGTGGTGCGACAAACCAGACGCCCAGGAAATTGTTGCTGCAGCTTTGTCTGATATTAATATTCGTTACGAGCTAGAAAATTGTATTGATATGCCTGAACAAACAATACGAACTATGTATGTACAGTTACCTAAAAAGATTCGCCATCAATACGAAGCACTAACAGACGACTCGGTTTTATATACAACTAACGGAACTATCAATGCAGTACACGCTGGTGCCCGGGTAAAGAAGCTGCTGCAACTTTGTACGGGCGCTGTGTACAACGAGGACGGTCAAGCAGTAACTATTCATGATGAACGTTACGACTTAGTTATGCAGCTTGTAGAAGAACGCAAACAGTCGTTAGTTGCCTTCAATTGGCGACACGAAAAAGATGCGTTAGTACAAAAAGCAGAAAAACTTGGCATTTCATACGCTGTTATTGACGGTTCAGTCGCAGCATCAAAACGAAAAGAAATAGTTGATCGCATGCAAGCGGGCCAGCTGCAAGTTGTGTTTGCACATCCACAATCTGCGGGTCATGGGTTAACCATGACTAAAGCTAACACGATTATCTGGGCGTCACCTACATACAATGCCGAGCACTATCAACAGTTTAACCGTCGCATATATAGAGCTGGGCAAACTCAAAAAACAGAAATTATTCAAATTGCTGCAAAAGATACGTGGGAAACAGACGTCTACGAAAAGCTAGCTGGCAAGCTTGAAAAGATGGAAGACTTATTAGGAATACTTAACAAACTACATGTAAATAGGAAATTAGCATCATGAATGAATCAGCAACAGTAACCCAGTTAATAGAAGCACGTGCACAAACTAAAGACAGTATGGACGCGCTTAATAGAGAACTTAAAGAGCTAAGACAACAGCAAGATGAGCTGGATGTTTTGCTTCTTAAGAAGATGGATGCAGAAGGTTTATCACGAACTGCAAACGATAAAGCATCTGTGTCCATCAACGAAGACACTGTTCCCGAAGTCACTGACTGGGACCAGCTGTATCAGTATGTTACAGAGACTCAGGATTTCAGTCTTATACAAAGACGAGTCAGCAGTACAGCATACAAGGAACTACTGAAATTAGGTGACGGAGTACCGGGATTACAACCACGCACAGTACGACGCGTCAATTTTAGAAAACTTTAAATTACCAATGAACAAGGAACTATGAACTATGAGTAGCACAGCGTTAGCAATCCAAGAAGACAAAATCCCTGCATATGTCAAAGCCACAGCAGGCCGTGGCAACGAAAACGTAGGGCAACAACTAACCATACCTCGTGTAAAACTACTTCAGAAAATGTCTGACGAAGTAGATAAGCATCACGCTAACTATGTTAAGGGTGCCGAAGTTGGCAACTTCCTTAACACGTTGACTGGTGAAAATTACGGTGACGAAATGTATGCACTAAGCATTACATTCAAAACTGAGCATGTTGTATGGCGCAACCGCGAAGCTGGCGGCGGCTTACTTGGTGCTTACAGTTCTCATGCTGAAGCACAAGAAGCTATCAACGCGCAAGAAAAACCGGCTGATTACACTATCACCGAAACACACACTCACCTTTTATTGTTGAAAGACCCTAAAACAGGTGAGCTAGATGAAACGCCAATCGTTATGGATTTTGCTTCATCTAAACTACGTATCTCCAGAAACTGGAACTCGCAAATCGCACTGAAAGGTGGTGATCGTTTTGCTGGTCTATGGAAGATCAAATCAGTAGCTGTCGAAAACCGTATGGGTAATGCTTTCATGAATCTAGATGTTGAGTTCGAAGGCTGGGCTCAAGAAGATGATTACAAGAAAGCTGAGACTTTATACGAGCAGCACTCTAAATAATTTCTGTTCTCCTATACAGAAAGGCTTGTAGAAAAGAGCTTGGGCTGATCCACCAAGAGCCAAAACGGATCACTAAAGTTTATGAATGAACATAGTTTTGTAAAAGCTATCCATCGCAAACTTTCACCTGATGTATATAAGTGGAAAATTCACGATACATACACAGGAGGGGTACCCGATGCCATGTACGCTGGCCCGTCCGGCGTGCTTTTTGTCGAGTACAAATATGTAAAGCAACTACCAAAACGTGACAGTACTATAATTCGACACTCCCTTTCGAAGCTACAAATAGACTGGCTTGAGCGGATGAAGCACAGTACTAAAGTAGCATTAATATTAGGAATCGAAGACTTTGCACTAATAATAGTTGATGACTTTTCTGCTAATATAAGTAAAATGAAGTATCTTGAACTATGTGTCCCTCGGAATGAGGTGGCTAACTGGATATATCAACAAACCCATGAAGGGACAACTTATGAGCAAGTCAGAGACTTTGCCAGTAGCAGTACGGAATCTAAGAAACATCTGGCAACAGAAAAAAATTGAAATGCAATTTACACAAGTAGAAGCAGCAAAAGATATGGACTGGACGCAAAGCGCAATCAGTCATTATCTTAATAACTTAACCGACCTTAACCCTGCGGCTATTGTTAAATTTGCAAATTTTCTAGATGTAGATCCGATAGAAATAGACCCAGAAATAGAACATAACTTGCCACACGTCAGTAGATTAACGCTTAGTTATAATTCTGACGATATGACACGGCCGTTAGAAGAGCATTTCTATTCTAGAAAAAATGACGTTACAACTTATGTAAAGCTTTCTAACACTGCGCAAATAGAAGGATGTGAAGAAATAAACAGAGAGCCAGTAACAACTGCTGGTCTTACTGGAGTAGCTCAAATATGTGCTGTAGATAAATACCCTAGCGCAAAAATATTAGCGGCAAGACTAAAAAAGGAAAAGAAGTTACGTTTTTACCTAAAAAAGGACGTTCCGCCAACGTCAGATATACAGAAGCTTTGGGCGGTAGTTGCATTTATTTATATTTAAATAATTTTTCTATCTAATACTTTAGTATTATAGTATTATTACTATTGCTAATAATATAATATTCAAGTACTAATTATTTAGTATTAATTACATAGTAATAATAATAATAATAAGTAAGGGCAGGAAATGACGATAAATATAAACGCAATAAGAAGGATGAATAATGGAAATGCAACAGATGCTAATGGATAAATATGGTCCATTTATGGATTTAGGAGAGTTAGCCAGTTTATTCAAGCTTAAAAAAGAGTCTCTCTACCAACAAATATACTTAGGCAAGTTAGATATAGCACATGTCAAACGCGGTAAGAAATACCTGTTCCCTACTGTAGAAGTGTCAAACTATTTAACAGCAAATCTTAGTACTTCTTAGCAACATCTTCAGGTTTAAGATTTGTATACCGGGAAAGCTGGTCAAGACTAGAATGTCCACTGACCAGCCTAACCTGTTCTACAGACATACCTCTTTCAAACATCCTCGAGATAGCTTCGTGACGCAAATCATGGAAGGTTAAATTAGTAATACCAACTTTCTTTCTAAGCTCCGCAAATTTGTCAGAAATCGACGCACTTTTCTTTACTCTAAACAGCTTATCCCCTTCACCAATATCATTCTGTGCACGTAGGATCGCCTCTCTCACGCCCTTTAACAGCGGTATTTTGCAAAGTTTTTTACCTCCTTCAGACTTAGGATCTTTTCTTAAAACCTTAATAACTCCCTTTTTAAAATCTATATCTGAGATTTTTAAAGCATGAATTTCACCCTGTCTCATCCCAGACTCTATTGCTATATCAATAGCGTGCCGTATCCAATGCTTTTTAGCTGCTTTCATAAGAAGCACGTATTCATGAAGCTCAAGCCGTCTGTCTCGCCACACGCTGCCTAATATAATTTTCTTTCTAATAAGCTCTGCAATAGCTATCTCAACAACATCTTCTTGTAACTTTATCCTAGAATTTTTAACTGTCTGTCTAAAATAGTACATTTGCGATTGAAGTGTACTAGCAGACACCGTTTTACGCCTCTCAGCTGCAAAATCTAAAACCTCATCAACTGTCAGGTCATGTATCGATTTGCCTTCAAAAAAGCGTGCGATTTGTTTTAGGGGGGATATCTTTGTCTTAGGTACTTCAATACCAAACCTTTCAAAGCTTAGTATTAAATCATCAACCATCTGGTCAATGAGCACTGACCGTGATTCACTGGTATCGATCCATGATCCGTTGTCCATGCTCGACTCAACACGACGTGCCCAAGCTTTAGCAGCTGCTTGTGTAGCGAAAGATTTAGACTGTGGGGGGTATCCTTTAACGCGTATCTGCGCTTGATACTTACTTCCACGCTTTCTAATTGTAGCCATTGCACCCTCCTAGGTGTGACATATGTGTGACAAGGAGGGTATCATGCACTTGAAACCCCTGTATTTCAAGGGGTCTAGGAATTGGCGGTGAAGGAGGGATTCGAACCCTTAAAATCAAATAATTTATTTATTATCAATTACTTAAGTTCTATTTAGTTTATTTTCCCCTACGAGATAGGAAATTCCTAAGTTCATGATATTTCGATATATTTTGTTTCTCATTATTTTTCATTGTGACAGTGTCACAGTTGTCACAGGATCGTGAGTTACGACTTATTTTTAAATCGTCAACAGCAATAAGAGATAGCGATGCGATAGCAAACGCCAGCATATAAGTAATCATTGGGGAGCCTCATTAGATAAGGCGATATTATATTAATAAAATATTAGTATTACTAATAACTTATATTAATAACCGGTATGCTATTTTTTACGAAGTAGGACGAGAAGGCCATGCAACAGATGCTATATCTGTAGTTTCTAAATGTTGACTAGGCAAGTTTCGTAAAGCTTGACGATAAGTAGCCCATTCAGCTTTTTTAGACTCGGTAAGAGGAGAATCAGCTACTTGTGTCCAGTCAGAACTTGCTAACCTCTTATTTCTCAAAAATCTTAAGGACTCCATACACTCACTAAGTAGTTGTTCTCTTGGTGCCGGTGTCTCGTTTTTATCGACAATGTTGCCATCAAATATTTTTTGCGTAACATCATTTGCGATACCTTCCATAACGTGTTCATCTGGTCCACCCTGCAAATGCATATCGTTTGCACTGCAAGTGCCAGTTCTAAGAATCTCGCCCTCATTGTTATAAACAATATAATTAATCATTTCTTTAACTCCATTGTAACCATACTTCTAGAAGTAACTCTAGCTTTTCTGAATGATGTACCTGTTCCTTTTGCTTGCAGCTTATAAGTAACTGTTCCAGCACTACCGGTATGTATATTCGTAGCGCCCGCCATTCTCGTGATACCGCCTGTGCTGAAAGTAGGAAAAAGATTATCATATGTTACCAGCTCCACATTATTCCTTAATATTCGTACATGGAATGTTGCTGGAGTTTCAAAATCATCATCGCCCCATGAGCTAAGTTTACAAGTAAGAGACCAAAATAGAGCAATAGGAACAGCAGTTTGCGAGTATGTTATTGTTTGCAGGTCTTTATAACCAGCTGCTGACCATTCGTATTGTCCTGCTGTGTATGCACCAGTTGGTATTGTTACTGCTTGGTCAGCTAATTGAAGCGTATCTACTGCTAAATCCTTAATTTGAACGACATTATTGCCAGTACCCCCAGCAGTAAGCATCGCCTCATCGCCAGAGCCCAGATTTAGTCGGCCAGCGTTTATAGTCCCTGAAGTTATTGCATTAGCACTAATTGCACCTACTTTAAGAGCAGTCAAACCGTCATTAACGCCTCCGACAATTGTTGTAGAGGTCATTGTAGTGCCATCAAGCAATATCTTGCTGGCCTCTATAGAAGAGGCACTTATACGATTAGTGACATCTAATGTACCTGAAGTAATACTGTCGGCATTAATCTCCCCTATTTTCGCTGCAGTAATATCCGCATCTTTAATGTAAGCAGCATCTATATAAACACCCGGGTCAATTGTCACGGTTTCATCACCGACAGTTACAGTTTGAGCCGATGTAAGTACCGAAAAAGGTGTTTTGTCCGTTTGGTTCCAGTAATCTGCTCCGCCAGCTACGTGAGGTTTTTTAGCATTTGCAGAAGTGTGGGCTTGTATACACACCCAGTAATTGTCATTAGACTTAACTTGGTCACCGACGACGTAGGCTGTAGCGTTTGCCCAATCTGCAATTGCGCTATCAGTTGACGGCATAAGTGAAAACTTATCTGCCGCTACCATAAAATCACTGGTTACGTTCCCAGAATCACTAGTAGTAGACGCAAGACCAAAACCAGCAATAGATCCGTTATTGTCTATCTTAACCGTGTAATTAGCCTCAACCCCATCAATAGAAGATTGCTGAGTCTGAATAGCTGCACTTAAAGTCTTACTAGTAGCGCCAATTTTTATCCACTCTATGTGGAACTCACTAGCCCCAGTATTACCAAAGTCAAAACGCAAGTCATCTACAGTATTGTCCCACCCGGGAGCATTAGTCATGTCAAACTCAGCAACTACCCACTCATCTGTAGTTGTAGGGTCAGAAATCTGAACGTATGTCGTCTGGTTACTAAACGAAACCCTAGACTCGCCTGAGTGTGAGTATCTAAGCCAACCCTGCCAATCAGAACCTCCGGCAACACGTTTTATTTTTACCCTAACAATTTTGTCGGTAGCACCATCGATAGTGCCAACCGCATCCACTAAATTAAGACT
>Ga0213867_1000038_pt1 | contig 61106 bp, 55 predicted proteins | sample PICome_12_FD_160120 | JGI IMG/M metagenome (GOLD analysis project Ga0213867, IMG submission 160120) | Coastal seawater microbial communities near Pivers Island, North Carolina, United States - PICO540 | ecosystem: Environmental > Aquatic > Marine > Coastal | place: USA: North Carolina... | reverse complement strand
TTACAAAGAGGCTGCTGAATACCTCTGTCAAAAGTCTTACACTTCTGAACAGATGGTTGACTACTTCAACCAAGTCTTCCCTTCTGCTTCTGACCGTGACTCTAACAAGTCTCGGGTAGCACAAGAGGTGATGCACACTCAAGCAGGTGCAAACCTTGGAGAAGGCACCTTTTGGCAGTTGTTCAACACTGTCACCTACATGACCGATCACACTCTTGGTCGTAACAGTGACACTCGTTTGCAGTCTTCTTGGTATGGTCAAAACCAAAACGTTAAGAAGAAGGCTCTTGAACTTGCTGTGAGCATGTAAAGTAAATGGGGAGCAAATGCTCCCCTCCCAACTACTAAAGGAACTTTGTTATGAATATTTTGAAAACTATTTTTTTGACGCCAGGGTATGTTATGAACGCCCTTTGGTTTTTGGCTTATCTTAGTCCTACAGAATGGGGGTCTAAACGTAATACTGCCAAAACAGCAAGGATGAACAGCAAGGCGGGTCGCAAGTTTACCCGTTGGGCAGTTTCTCTATTCTTTTGGCCTTTCTTTTTGCTTTGGGTAATTGCTGCATTTTTACCATCGGTTGGAATGCCAATCCTTTCTTTTCTCGGATTAATGTAGAATCATGAAAAAAAGTTTGGCAGGGGGCTTGACAACTCCCTGCCCATATACTATATAATGTATATACTTTGATTTTTTAGGTTATTTGAAATGCGTAAGCAGACTGTTTATATTATTATTTTTATTCTTTCATTCATTGCAGGGTGGACCGTATATGGTCTTATCAACCCTGTATGGTCAGAAGAACTTGACTGTAATGAAGTGAGTTTTGGTGAGTATGACTATACTGACATTTCTACTAATCTTCCTACTCGGAATAACAATCCCGGCAACATTCGGAAAACAAAGGTAACCTACTATGGCGAAACTACTAATGACTCGGGATTTGAGTCGTTTGCTGCTCCAGAATGGGGATATGCAGCTATGTTTGATCTTCTTGACCGTCTCTACACTGGCCTCTCTTTGAGTGAAGCAATCTACAAGTGGGCTCCACCTTCTGAGAATGACACAGAACGGTATGTGAAGTTTGTAGCAAAGAAGACGGGTTATGACCGTGATGAGTATAAAGTAAATGTGAATGATGAAAGCATTATCGAGTTTGCCAAGTATATGTCTGTCCTAGAAGGCATGAAAGGTTTCTCTGATGATGATGTAAGTTTTGGATATATGATTTGGGAGAAGTGTTACTAATGAAAGCACAAACGCCTTACATCACCCTTCTTAGAGCGATGAAGGAGTTTAAACCGAAAAGTAGGATTAAACGATTTATAATGAAATTCTTTAGGAGAAAATAATATGTTGAGATTCTTAGCATTACTTTTTTTGTTGGTTCCTAGTATTGCTAAGAGTCAAGAAATGAATAAGGCAGACATGATTACAGAGTTTGCTGATATGGCAACCTTGATTGCAGCAGAAGTTTTGCAGTGTGGTGAAACTGACAAAGATCGAGTTTTGTCATTCAATGCAATCTTTGACTCGTTTATGCTTTATACAGCAGAACAGGAAGGTGTTGACCTTACACAGCAAGACATAGAAGCATATAAACTCGGTATCCTTATGCAGCAATATGAAGGCATGATGATAGCACATGCTAATCAAGGGTGTGATGGTATTAATAAAATTATTCATATGTATGATGACAGTCTGCACTATGCCGAAAGTGTCTATGATTACTATCAACCTTTAAACTCGTTATAAATATAGTATATCCTAACAGTTAAGGTTGCATCATGCCAATAGAAACACTGACCGATGTGAATGGTAGAGAATTTACCAATGTAGCATACTTAGATGGTGATATTTTCAAAGTAGGTGACTCTGCTGAAATTACTGGTGCATTAACTGTTACAGGAGACATTACTGCCTTTGCAACTCTTGCATGGTCAGATGCTAGACTTAAAGAGAATGTGGAACCTTTACAGGACTGTCTTGCTAAGATTAATAAAATGCAGGGTGTTAGTTATACATTCAAACCATCTGGTAAAAAGCAAGTTGGATTGATTGCACAAGAAGTCTTAGATATTATTCCTGAAGTTGTAGAACTAGAAAATGATTACTACTCAGTATCATACCCTAATCTAGTTGCTGTTTTGATTGAGGCTGTCAAAGAATTGAATAGTAGAGTAGAAGATTTGGAACGGAGAGTCGCTGAATAATGGCGATTAAGTTTCCTGATTCTGATGGATTTGGTAATCCAGGGACACCAGAATTATCTTTTGAAAATGACATTGCTCTAGAGTTTACAACAGACTCTGCATCATACTCAGAATATGGTGATGCAGATCATGTCGCATATACGCAGACAAAAAGACCTTTTAGTTTATCACAATATTTTCGTAATGGCAATGAAGTTCCTGATGCTGATGCTAATGTTAATATTCCCTTGATTGATAACTTCCCTACTGCAATTTCATTCTCAGACTTCTATGGTGCAGTGAATGAAATCACTATTGAGTTTATTGGTCAAGAGTATGAGATTAATGGCACAACCTATACTGCTAATATGAACGATACTCTGAACTTGTTTACGATAGCAGAGTTGGCAGCAGGTTCATCACCGGGCAATAATATAACAGTTCCATTTGTATTTAAATTTGATAGTGATACTGTATTCAATAACTCTATTCAGTTTGGTGGAACATTCTCAGATATCACTATTGAAAATAATGGCATTATCGCCGGTAGAGGTGGTCATGGCGAACCATTATCTCCATCAGCTTATACAAAGATTAATTATGGTAATGGTGTAACTACACATAAAGGCAATGCTGCTATATGGATTGATTCTGACCAGACAAAGGTTGAAATTATAAACCTTGAAAAAGGTTTCATTGCTGGTGGTGGTAATCAATCTCAAGTTGGTAGCACTATTGCTTCTGACACTGCACCATATAGGGTATATGCAAACGGTGAAGCATCTGAAGGTCCGGCTTCTGCTGATGGTTACCAAGGATACGGCGGTGGGTGGAACGGTGGCCGAGGGGGATATGCTCGGCTCGTAGTTTCAGCTGCAGTTGAAGATGGTGATGGGCGTACCAGGTCACCAAATAATGGTGACGGAACTATTTTTGATGGTGGTGTTGGTTATTTTGTTACTGGTAGAGATATTGATATTTCAGGTGCTAATGGTGTAATTACTAACACTGTAGCGGCTTATGCTCGAATTAATTCAACAAATCTTCTTAGTAATAGTGAAGTTCAGAACTTTAGCGGACCAACTCGGGCAATTGGTGGATCGGGACTAAATGGTGGTGAGAAAGGTCAAGCACATGCCCTGGCATTGAATAGCGGCACTGGAAGCGCTTCTCAGCCAGAATCTATAGCTATAGCTAATAGTGCATCAGGTTCTGGTGGTGGTTCTGGTATTGGCACTTCTGCTATACCTTACTTCCAAGCATCACCAACACAAGCACAAGCATCTAATTCAAATGCAGGTGGTGGAAACTCTATTCAGTTTAAAACTGGAACAACAATAGGCACTTCAACTATGACGAATGAAGGTAGAGTTTACGGCAATACAGATATCACAATTTCTTAAAAAAAGTTCTTGACAAACCACCAAAAATCGTATATACATTAACACAGTGCAATAACGAAAGGATATATTATATGGCTTCTCTGAAAAACAAACTCCGTAAAAAGCACTTTGATACTCAATTCCGTATGAAAAAGAAAATGGATAAACTTGCTGCTCATGACTTAGAGTATGCTCAGTCCTATGACATTAATGAAATCTTGTCTGGTAATGAAGCATATCAAGAGTTTGTGAGTAATAAAAACTATGAATATTGAAGATAAAATTATTACAAAAAAACGTTTTTGTGATATGGTAGAATCGTATGTCTTTGACAAACGACAGTCCTATATGGATGCTGTTATTGACATAATGACAGAAAATCATATTGAACCAGAACGTGTTGGCGTGTTGATAAATACGTCTATCAAGGATAAGCTAGAAGTAGAAGCACGCAACTTAAATTTCCTTGAGAGAATCAATACACTACCATTGTGAGGAACGAATGGGGAAATTTATGTTAAAACTAATCGGAATGTATATTCCATTTGTGCTAGTCATTCTTGGAATTGGAGCATGTTCATTCGTCTATAAGGATGAACTTTTTGGAAGATTTAATCAGACAGAAGAGGTTGTAGAAGATGTGGTTGAACCAGAACCAACGTTTGATGAAATTGTTACAGAAGAACCTACAGAACCAGAATTGGAGATTGTGGATGAAGGAACAGAATCAAGCACTGACGGTGGACTGCCACCAATCGGAGAATGCGTCTGTCCAGACAATTGATTATGTGTTCGTAAAGCAGGATGGGTCTATCACAGTGCATCCTGACCTGCACACCTTGTTTAATAAGTATCAAACTCCTAAACCTATGGAGGTTGAAGAAGGTTCAATCACCTTTGAAAAAAATGGTTGACAACACTTGAACTTTATAGTATGATACAAATCTTAATACTTCAGTAATACAAAGGAATATAAAAATATGTCTCTTGCAAATCTTAAAAAGTCCCGTGGTTCTTCCATTGACAAACTCGTAAACGCAGCAGCAAAACTCAACGAGTCTGCTGATGTTCGGAATGGTCCAGATGAACGTGTCTGGAAACCTACTGTTGATAAGGCAGGTAATGGTTATGCTGTTATTCGTTTCCTTCCTGCACCAGAAGGTGAAGAACTTCCTTGGGTTCGTTATTGGGATCACGGTTTTAAAGGCAAGACTACAGGTATGTGGTATATTGAAAAATCACTTACCTCTATTGGTCAGAAAGACCCTGTAGGCGAATTAAACTCGCAGCTATGGAATACTGGTCGGGATGAAGACAAACAGACCGCACGGGATCAGAAACGACGCCTGCACTATGTTTCTAACATCTATGTTGTATCTGACTCAGGTAATCCTGAGAATGAAGGCAAGGTGTTCCTCTACCAGTACGGTAAAAAAATTCACGATAAACTGATGGAGTCTATGCAGCCTCAGTTTGAGGATGAAGACCCTATCAATCCATTTGATCTTTGGGAAGGTGCAGACTTTAAACTGAAGATTCGTAATGTTGAAGGTTACCGTAATTATGACCGTTCTGAGTTTGCATCCCCTTCTCAGTTGGCAGATGATGCACAACTAGAAGAGATTTACTCTCAGGTCTATCCATTGGGTGAGTTTACAGACCCATCTAACTATAAGTCTTATGAAGAGCTGAAGGCACGACTGGATGCTGTTCTCGGTGTGAGTGGAACATTTACTCCACAGCAACAGGAAGACCTTTCCGTAACTGCTGATACTGCTCCTATGAAGAGCGTGGAACCAGTATCTGCACCAAGTATTGATGATGACGGTGATGATGATACTATGTCATACTTCTCACGTCTCGCAAATGAAGACTAGAAGTTAGAACAAAAGTCTCTGGTTTTCCCTCCTTTCGGCTAGAGACTTTTAAAACCCCCGGCAGATTTTTGATAGGTCCGTCTGCCGGGGGTTTCTTTTATCTAGCAGGACCACCACTAATGAATTGTGTTGCGTCTAACGTTCCTTGATAATCATTAGAAGCAGCAGCAGTAGAACTACTAGCATTTGGACTGCTTGTGCTGCCCCCGCCACCACCAGAAACATTATTAGTGGTTTGATAGATTATAGTAGTTCCACCACCAGAAGCACCAGTCATATTGTTTAGAGCTTGAACAGCAGCTCCTGAATTATTCGCAATAGGTTGGAAATACCCAGAATATAGTCCACCCCCTGCTGCTTGGTATTGATTAACTACATCAAGCATTTGTATTTGGCGATTTTGCATTCTCTGTTGAGTCACATTAGGATCACCTACACCAAATTCTTGCCCAGCCAGAACAAATCCTTTTGGTACTGTAATACCAACTGGACCAATTCCAAGTTTAAGGTCTTCTCCGGGAAGTTCAGGTAATCTGATTCTTACTCTTTTTTGAATCGCTAGTAAAAGTTCATCAAACATATTCATGAATACAAATCCAAACGCTGTAACAGTCATGTCAATGTCTCGTTTAATAGTTTTACCAAAATTTTTGACTGTTTCCATCAATGTATCAAAAATAGATTTAAAAAGATCACCCAAGTAACCCATGAGAGTTTGGTCAGCATCTTCAGGGTCAAATTTTAAAACATCATATTTAATAAAATCTAATGCTTTGTTCAACCATTCTCCTAGCATACCAATTGGAGTGAAGATTTTAAGTAAAGCCATCAAAGTTTCTCTAGCTTTTTCCCAAGAAAATTCTCCACGAAATAAATCACCAATATTATCAAAAACAATTCTAATATTTCCAAATATCGAATCAAAAAAACTACCAAAAAATTCTGCGAAATTAATTTTTTCAAAAAATTTCTTACCTTCTTCCCATCCTAACTTACCCAATAACCACCCCGTGGCATCAGTAATAAGTTGTAATGGAGCAGATACTAAAGTGTTAAACATTCCTTCAACAGCACCTTGGATTCCACCTATGATACCGTCTTCTTGATATCCTTCAATAAATCCTTTTACTCCTGACCAAGCTGCCATAAAAGCAGTCAAAGGCCAAAATAATTTACCAAAAACTTTTCCAATATTTCCAAGAAATTTTAATGGTCCTGACAGTGCTTTTCTAAGGTTAGCAACCTTTGTTGCCATATCTTCAAATGCTAAAGTTATTCTAGATAAGAAATCAGCAAGTTTCCCAAATCCGGGTAGGTTTCTTAATTTAAATGCTAGGTCTTCTATTAGTTGAAATGAACCTTGTAAAAGTTTTAATGTTCCTTCTAGTGCAGCTAAAGCTCCAACTGAAAACACTCTACCCAATGCTACTACAATTGATCCTATAACACCAAAAATTTGTTTAACTCTGTCAAAAAGAGCTGATAATCCCAAAAGGTCTAATATTCCAAAATTACCTAAATTGAAAAGACCACCAGTTTTATCATTGGTCACACCACCAGCAGTCATACTCGGAGCGGAGATTCCTGCACCTTCACGCATTGCTTCCAAACGGTCTAGTCTGTCCTGCTTATTCAACTCAAGCAGACTTGTCACCCTGTCAGTTAGGGTTTCAATCTCAGTTTTAATGAATTGAGTTTCTACCAACTGTTCTTCATTGACTTCTGTAAGTCTGTCAATAACATCTGTTAAAGCCATTTATTGTCTCTGCTTCTGTTTTTCTGCTTCTTCTTTTAACCATTGTAAAAGCATAGTAAGGTAGACTTCACGTTCCCAAGGCATCATATTATCTAATTCTGTCAATGAATATTTATGGTGCTGCATCAACTGAAAGTTTACTGTATAGTGATTTACTAAACTATCATGTGAGAGGCATACTAAAAAAAATCACTAGTGCCTTTCAAAGTAATCTCATTTTCATGTTGACAACTTTCACATTCAAACTTCACATCATGTTTAATCTGAGGTAAGTCTTCAACAAACTTTCTCACTTCTTCAAATTGTTTATTGCTAAATGATTCCAAGAATGCCATTACTTCCTCTTTAGACTCATCAGCAAAACTAATCTTTTCTTCTTCTGTCTCCAGACTATCTAAACAAATTGCAATCAAATCAAAAATCTGCTGTGTCTGTGATGCATTATTTTGTTCGTTTTCTAGCATAGTATCTGTTACTTCAGCTAACACTGGATACTTGAGTGTCAAAGTCATGTCATCAGTAAGTTTAATTGGTTTGATTGTCTTAGGAACAGCAACCTTAATCTTACTCAAGTCAACACTGACTGCATTAGGTGTTTTACATTCTGAACAAGAAATATTTACAGTAGAAGATTCACCTACAGACTTTGATCTAATCTGTGTGAACAAGTATTCAATATCAAATACAGGAAGACTATAAACATTAACATCTTCATCAACACAGGCATTGATAGTATCTGCAATTGCATCTAGTGCAACTTTCTTATCTTCAGTTTCTAGTGCCATCATCAGAACCTTTTCCTCTTTGACAAGGTATGGTCTGAATTTTACTTGTTTGCCACTAGAAGGAATTTTAGTAGTATATTTAATCGACTCATTAAGTTTAGGTAAAGCCATTTTATAACTCCATTAAGTAGTGCGTTCCCAATCAGTGAATGCAAGTTGTACGTTTACTTGGGTGATTTGGTTTTGTAGTCCGTCACCCAATTCAATAGGGTTTACTGTGACAGGAAAAGCACCCTTTAACTTTACCCCATAAATCACAGATTCTTCTTTTTTGTCTAATTGTTCAATTTGAACATCTTCTGTGTATTCGTTTTTATATGAAAGTTCATAGGTATCAAAACCAATAATCTTTTCGTGCCAATCTTCAAAATAGTTCTTGACAGAATACTCATTGTCTAGCAAGAAAGACAAACTCACATCATCAAAAATAAATCCATATGGCATCTTTTGTGTTACCATACCGATACGTCTTTCAGTAGTCGTAATCTGTCTACCGGGCAAGTTTGTTGCCTGACAGAGAATATCACCTTCTCTGTTTAGACCAGGAATCTTAATTCGGTATCTATCTGGTTGTGCAGGTGGTTTGCTGGAAAACACACCTTTTAAATCTTCAATGCTTGCCATTAGGCTCTCATCTTTCTTCTAGAGTCTTTGTATACTTCACTGCTACTTGCCTTTTCAAAGTCTGCTGTAGGTAAGAATGTAGCAATCTCCCATTCGGGTGCTGGCACTAAAGCAAGTCTAGAACGCACATGAGAACTTAGGTATCTCTTTAAACAAGGTCTAAATGCTTTCAATCTAGATGCACGTTTTAACATATCATAGGACAACCTGAAACGAGTAGATTCATCATATCTTTCATTATTTATAGTGCCAAGCAGTGTATCTAAGAATTTTGCTCTAACATCAAGTGGTAAATAGTGTAAATTCAGTCCCATAAAACCTCTAGGTGCTGGACCTACCATAATGATAAGAGGAAATCTATCATAGTATGGCAGTGTCTCTTTGTGCTTAGGGTCGTAGAAATACATATACATTCTACCGACAGCAGGACGACTACGCAGTTCAATAGGGTCTTCTTTCATCAGTTTACTTCTACTGACATTCAAGTTCTTTGCCTTGTTCATAAACCATGCACGGGACTCTTTACTTCTAGGAGTAATCCCTTTACGAAAGGCTTCAAACTCTAGTTTCTGAAATAGTCCTGCCATTTAAACTTTCATTCCCATTTGCTTTAGTGTATGTTCTGTCCATATCTGAAAGTGCCATCCTCTATCTAGGCAATACTCATTAGCTGCTTGCCACTTACATTGGTTCTTGACATACTCTAATGATTCAGATATAAATCGTTTTGTTCTGCGTTTACTCTTTGGTGGTTTAGTTTGCTTATCTGGTTTAATCTCTACCAGAATAGTTCTACCGTCTTTCATATTTAGTTTCAAATCAACAAAATACCGATGATATTTGTTATCAACTGCACTAATATATGGAATCACAGTTTCTTCAGAAGACCATGATTTAATATCAGACTGGTCTTCAACCCATTTGAACGCAAATTTTTCCCAATAAGAACGATAAATAACCTGTGTATGGTCACCATCGTATTTCTCAGGTTTCTTAATCTTGTATTTACCTTTGTAAGTTTTCATAACACCATATAAATAAGTATAAACTATTTAAATATTTATAGGACCACTAATGGCTGGATTAAAATTTCCCATTGAACAAGATGAAAAATACAAAGCCCGAGTATCTTTCATGGCAAAAGGATCAAGTGGTTCATTCGGCGGTGTTGCTAATCTATACTTCCCAGAGGCAGTAAATTTTTCTGATGGATTAGTATATGATAATGCTAACTTGGGTTATGTAGGTGAAATGGTCAGAAGGGGTGCTGCCTCAATTTCTGGTCAGTCCGCTGGTAGTCCAAATGAGCAAGGACTTGCATCTCAGATTGGGGCAGCCAACGCAAACCTTGGAGGATTGGTGACCGGAGCAATGGACACACTTGGTGGCACAGGAGATGTAAAAAATATTTTGCAAAATGGTGTAGTTCCTGTTACAAGTATTTTGGTGCAAGGAATGGCAGATGATCTAGCTCCAGGTCTATCTGGTGCTGTTTCATCTGGTACAGCAGTTACAGCAAACCCACACAAACGTTCTGTTTTTAGAGATGTTGCTCTAAGGACATTTACATTTTCATTTTTGATGAGTCCACAAAGTCAAGCTGAGAGCCAGTCAATTGAAGATATTGTAGACTTTTTTAGAGAGAATGCATACCCAGATAAAATTGCAGGAGACTTGGGATATAAGTTTCCATCAAAGTTTTATATTACATTCTTCTATGGTGGTAGAAAGATGTCACAAGCACCTAAAATTCTACCAAGTTATTTGACAAGTGTAAACACTACATTAAACCCAAGGTCTTCTTCTTTCTTTAAAGATGGTAAGGCGAATGAAGTTCAACTCACAATGTCTTTCCAAGAAGAAAGAGCATTGAATAAAGAAGATATTAAGGGTGGATACTAATGTCATATTTTAAGAATTATCCAACTATCAATTATCGGTTTGGTGATGAAACCACATCTACTCAATTTCAAGACATTGGTGCATATATTGACTTGATTGACAGAGTAAAAGATGACATTTCTTACTATGAGGAATATAATCTGAGAGACGGAGATAGACCAGATCAGGTTTCTAATTATCTCTATGGTTCCCCAGATTATCATTGGACATTCTATCTGCTTAATGATGAACTGAAGAGAAGAGGTTGGCCACTAACTCGGTCTAGAATTAGTGATAAGGCAAAGGAAGAATATCCAAATATTGCTCTTACAACTAGAGCAAACCTTTCAGAACAATTCTTAACAGGTAGTAATATTGAAGGGCAGACTTCTGGTGTTACAGGTAAAATCCTCAGAAGAAGACCTGATATGGGTCAGATTATTGTTGAAAAAACTCCAACAAATGAAACATTTACAGGCACACCAGATACGAATAGTGATATAGATATTGAATTAACTACTGACCATACTTTTGTAAATAGTAGTGATTGGGTTGTTACTAATACTACTACAAATACTGTTGTAACAAATCACACAATTCTTATTTCAGAAGATAAAACAGAAGCAACTATTAGTAACCTTTCATTTGGATTTCAATATTCAATTGTAACAAAAATCTTAACAGATGCTAATTTTATTAATGGTGAAACAATTCTTACTACAGAAGATGAAGTAGAGAAAAATATTGTTATTGATAAAGTAGTAGATGAATATAATGCAAAACATCACTATGAAGGTTCTGATGGTAACTATGTAGATATTGCACCACAGGCGCCATTCATTCAAAGAGTGTCCTATGAAATTATTTGGACAGGCAGTGCAGCTGCTTTAGCACTACAAGGATATATGAATCCTTTATCTACAGAACTGACAGGTGATAAATTTGTTATTGACAAGATTAATATTTCTAACCTAAGTTCTATTTACACAAACTTTAGCTTGGATGAAGTTACAACTCAGTCTGTATTAGGCAACCTTATTCCAGGTGGTTCAGCACTTCTTATTGGTGGTGCATTACAGCAACAGTTTAATAATGATGATAGTTATACTATTGCAGATTGGTCAAACAACTTTTTGGTTGGTGTTCTTGGTATTGATGAAGCATTTTCAACAGTAATTGCATTACAATTAGGTGCTATTATTAATAGTATTGGTCAGGCTGGTGGTACGCCTCCTACTTCATTTGTTTATCATACATTTACTTTGGTTGATAATCAATTGAATTTATATGGTGCAGAATCTAATGTTCCTCAATATCTTGGATTTGAGTTTAGATCAGATGTGAACGCAAGTGTCCGAAATTATAGGATACCTAACCCTAACGATGATCCCGATGATCCCGATGATGACTATTTATATCCTTACGCAGAACTCGCTTTTGATGATATTGAAGCAAACAGCCCTGATGATGAAGATGAAAGAAATTTTGTAGTGTATAGTAATGTTGGTAATACGGGAACATTGATTTCACAATCTCCTTTTATTAGTGACAAGACTATTGACAACACATTAGATAATAATGCATCTTTTGTATTTGTTCAAAATGAATTTGAAAATTATATTTCAACTAATTATGATACTCTAGTTCCTGCGACAATCACACCTGTAACATTCTTAGAACGTTATGAAAGAGAGAATGAAGAAGTTAGAACTATTAAAGTTTTGCGACCTGAAGTTATTGTCCAATTTGATACAGCATTTAAGAGAATTCTTTCTGAATCTCAGTCAGAACAAATTGAAGATACTATCAGCATAGTATCTGGTGATGCTTCATTTACTTCTACAGCGTCTACTACTACATCATCAGCTTCTTCTGGTGGTGGGGGAAGTAGTTATTAATGAGTACCACTGGTAAACATCATCCTTTATATGTTGCTCAAACAAGAGTTTATGTTTCTTCTCCGAGATATGGTCAAAGAGAAATTACAAAGATTGTTGCAGAAGTCAACATGTATGAGAACATTGGACTTCCTTACATAACGGGTCGTTTGGTTATTATTGATTCTGCTAACGCTTCTAATGCTGTTCATTTCCAAGGGCAAGAAAAAGTTCAGATCATAGTATTAGATGCAGATTTACAACCTATTGTAAACAAAGAATTCATTTGCATGGGTATTGACTTTGGGCAAAAGGTCGGTGATGATAAGTCTGCATTTGCTGTAAAGCTTGTTGAAGAGCATGTGATGCTGAGTAATCTTACGAGATTCAGCAAAGTATATGAAGGCACACCTGATGTTATTTGTAATCAAATTTGTTCTGAGCAGTTGGGTGTTGCTGTAAAACCAGAAGGTAGTCCAGCACAATCTGATATGAGAGTGGTATTTCCATTTACAGTATCACCTTTAGAAGCAGCAAATTGGGTGGCTGCAAGATGCACGAATGGTTCTGGTATTCCGTTTTATTTTTATTCTACTATGGTTGACAATGAACTACAACTAAAAGATATTTCTGTTCTTTTGGGACAAGGTGCATTTAATGATGGTGATCCATATACTTTTGCCACATCAGCTAGCAAATCACCAGGTTCACCAGAAGACTATGCTATCCTAAGTAAAAAAATCACAAACTATACAATCAACAATAATGAAGATACATTATTGGCAATGGCTAGAAATGTATATGGTGGTTATTACCAATTTGTTGATACATATGAGTATGGTGGTGAAGAAGTTATTTACGACTTGACAAAACCATTAGGCAGTTTACCTAAACCTAATGGTTCTACACTATATAATTATGACCCTGGATTTAGCACAGGAAGAACTTACCATACTGGTCAAAATACATATACTACACAGATTGCAACTAGAAAATTATTTGATGATAAGTTCTCTTTCTTGGAAGAAGAAACTGTAGATAAGCATTTGTATAAAGCACAATCTAGAGCAATCTATTCATTCATGGATCAGCAACCCATTAATATTACTGTTCCCGGTATTTCTTTTGGGTTTGATAAACTTGGTAAACAGATGGATATCTATATTCAGAAAGATATCCCAGCAGAAGAAAAGTCTAATGAAGAAACTGTTAGGGATAAGAAAAGGTCAGGTAAATATCTCATTCAAAAAGTTATGTATACTATTTTCCAAAATAGATTGACTGCAACTGTGACAGCAACTAAAACAAGCACTGACCCAAGATTGGGCAGTGAACAACTGAATCAGAATTAAAGATATGGAACTATACAAGGTATTACAGAAAGAGTTTTATGGAGACGATACCCGATGGTTCTTGGGTATTGTTGAAGATAATAAAAATGACCCTGAAAAACTTGGTAGAGTCAGGGTTAGAGTTTATGGTGCGCACAATCCATATCTTACTGAAGTTCCTACAGAGTTACTACCGTGGGCTTCTGTTCTAGTCCCTGCTACATATGGGGGCGTTTCTGGTGTTGGTAGAAGTCCTACAGGTATTGAACAAGGTTCATGGGTCTTTGGTATTTTCTTAGATGGTAAGCATTCTCAAAATCCATTAGTTATTGGAACTATAGGTAAGATAGAACAAGCGCCAGGTGAAGATATTAAACCAGAAGCAAAAATTACACCGGCTGCAATTAGCACGTCTCTTGGTGGTGCTGGAGGCACTGTAAATGCTGCTAATGTTGGTGGCACAATTATCGCAAACTCTTCTCAAGGTCAGACTGTATTTCAGGCTGCTAAACAAGAAGGGTTTTCAACAGTAACAGCAGCAGCAGTAGCAGCTGCGAGTTATGCACCGTAAGGAGTTATCATGGCACTTATTGTACCCGGATTAGGTCAAACTGTAACTACAGTTGGAACGGATGTAACACCAAAACCAGACCCTACAAGAGTATCAGGTGGGCAAACTGGTGATGATGTAACATTTGGTGTTTTTAAGTTTCGTGGCACAACAAAGCAAAAATATTTTGATTATTGTTTTTCTAAAAATTTAGATATAAATGAAATCATAAATCAAACAAACTTTTTATTTAAACGACTCAAAGAGGACGACTCTCTAAGAGGTAATGAATTAAAAGAGGCAGAGACAGTAGAACAGGCTGCACAAATTATTCATGAATATATTCTGAAAGATAATACAGGTCTTCAGAATACCATAGATACTGCATATGATCTTTTAGATAGGAACAGTGTATAATGAGTACCACGTATAACCAAGAAGTTGCACCAACTCAGGATCAAAATTCTAGACAAGTTACTGGATACTTGGGTGATCCTAGTCTTGGTGCAGAATTTGATAAATATGTTGCAAACTATCTTCCAAAAGGTTCAACTCACCCATTTGAAACTAAAGCAGAAATTACAGAAAGAATTTTAGATAACCAATTGAATTCAAATGAAGAATTTGATGATGATGTTGATCCTACTGACTTTCCTAACTATGGTCCACCTGGAACAAAGATTATTGGTAATGAAAAAGTAGAACATGAAAATCAACCCGGTAAAGGTGCGCCAAATCCATTTGATGGTGGATCAAATAAACCACTAACTCCGGGTGGTCTGCCCCCTGGAGTTGCAAGAGGTGAAATAGGCATTTATGAAGACCCTAATTCTGTATCAAAAAGGTCTAAACTCACAGAAGAGGATGAAACAAGAGTAGGTGGTTCTCCGGGAATTTATGCTGCTGAACTTTCTGCCATGTTGTGTGATGAAACATTAACGTATGTGAAAGGTACGAATGTTAGGTATAGTGACACTACAGGAGGGGGATTTGTTGGTGGTTCAATTATAGACTTCGAAAGCATCGAGCGAATTAAGGCTTTAGGTGATCAATTGAACAAAATATCAACCGATCAATTTAAAAAGAATATGTTTATTCCTACAGAAACATCTAGACCAGATACATTTGGGGATTTGCAAAGTATTGCTAGAGAGGATTAAGATATAATGGCTGTAACTACAACAATCAATTTTGCTGATGCTTTTAATCCTTCTCAAAAGGTTTTACAATCAGACTTTTTAGGTAATGATGTAAATCCAATTTTTGATGTTGACAAAGTTGAAGTTGGTGATATAATTGAAACTGCTGAAGAACTAGAATCATACTTGCGTTCTAGTAGAAGAGAATATACTGAAGTTATTGTATATCACACTTCTAGTGATTATAGACAGAACTTTAAAAGAGATGAATTAGTTGATTGGTTCTCTAATCAATATGGGTTAGATGATATTAACTTTCACTTCCTGATTCTCAGAGATGGTCGTATTCAGATTAATAAACTGATTAACTCTACCCCTGCACACACAACAGTTACAAACCACTTACAGCACAGTATTAGTGTTGCTTTTGTAGGTGGATTGAATGATGGTGTGCAAGATATTAATTCATGCTCACCTTTACAGTGGAATACATTCCATAAATTTATGAAGACTTTCTATACTATTCTTCCAGGTGGGCAAGCATTTGGTCATTCTGATATAAATCTTAATGCAACAGACCCTGGCTTTGATGTTGTGAAATATGTTGAGAATTCTTTTGGTAAAAGAAATGTATTGCGAAATGCTGATGCTAGAAGAGTGGGGTCATTAGGTGTAGATGGAGTTATGGCTGCAAGTAGAGCAAGAGGATTCAGATAGATGTCTGATACAGGATTTAAAGACCCGGATGGTGCATTCCCAAGAGAGGAATATATTGGCAAGGCAACTACCAACAAAGCTGCACGGGAAGAGTGGGAACCTAAAATTGTTTTGCCTGATGGCGTTGAAGGTGCTGACTTAATCAAAACCGATTGGCAACCAAAGTATCCTCATAACAAAGTAGAAGAAACTTCCTCTGGACATAGAATTGAACATGACGATACACAGGGTGGTGAACGTCTATCATATGTTCATAAAGATGGTAGTGGTATTGAAATGTATCCAAAGGCTGATGAACAAGCTACAATGCTTGTCAACTCAGTAGGAAAAATGGTGCAGCTAGTTGGCGATGATTTTACAATGATTGTAAATGCTAATGGTGACATTACATATAAGGGCAATCTGAATATCAATGTAGAAGGTGACTTTAATGTATCTTGTAACAACTACACTGTTACCACAAAAGGCAAACAGGTAGAAGAGATTGAACAGGAAAAGGTAGAAAACTTTGTAGGTGATAGAATTGTAACAACTCAAGGTAATAAATCAGAAGTTGTTCTTGGTAACTACACTGTAGAGAGTATGAATAATAGTTATTTTATTTCTAAAAAATCAACAAGAATAACAGCAGAAAGTGATATTGACATTTACTCTGGTAGACATATGACACTTACTGCTAAAGAAAATATGACAAGTTCTGCTTTAGCAAATAGACTAGTTGGTATATGCACATCTATCCTTGGTTCAAAAGGAACAATTGGTGGTGATAATATGGTCATGTATGGTAAAACATATCATGGTGACCTTATAGGCACAGCACAAAGAGCAAGATACATGACAAGCACAGATCCCGTTGGAGAAGTGACTGCTAAGCCTACAGAAGCAAACTTGACTGAAGGTCAAACTAAAACTCATGATATTGGTATTCGTAAACCTGGTGTAATTGATGGGACTATTGAGGGAAGTGTGAAAGGTGGACTTACGGAATTCAGTATAAGTGACATACAGAATTTAGGTGTACTCAGTGATGGTACTAGTGATGGTAGTGGTCTTGACCCTGTTGATACTCCAGAGACATTTGATGATGGTGAAATTTCTTCTGATCCACCAGTAAATAATATTGCCAACCCAAGATCAGGAGTAGGGGATTTTAATCCAAATGACCCAGCTACTGAGAGATATAATAACCCAGGTGGAATGTATCCTTCAAGTTGGCAAAACAAATATGGTGCGATTTCAAATAGTGATACAATTGGTGGGGGGCATTCTATTGCAGGATTTGCGACAAAGGAAGGTGGGGCAGCTGCACAAATGTCTCTACTGAAAGAAGGTAAATACTACAGAAATGAAAGTATTGCAGATGCTATTAATACTTGGTCTGGTGGAAATCATGTTAGTAGTTATCTGTCAAAACTAAGAGCGCAAGGTATTGATACTAGTAAGAATGTATCCGACTACACCAAAACAAAAGCGGGAACTATTGCACTGGCCAAGGCAATGGCTAATCATGAGAAGGGTGGTAAATATAGTCTGTCAGATCAAGGATGGTCTAATGCTTATGACTTGGGTGAAAGTAAAGGGTGGATATAATGTTAAGTGTAAATTTTAATAAAATCACAACTAGACAAGCAAGAGCCTTGCTCAGAGACCCTAATAACAGAAATGATGGATTCTTTGTAGGTGCTATTGTTGCAAAAAATATTATTGGAAAAGATTACTTTGTTTCAATTGCCAAAAGAATGAGAACATATTTTGGTAAAGACTCTAAAGTGAAATACTCTAAGAAGTCACTGATTAATTCTGCGACTATCAGAAGATATAAAGAAAATTTGGGTTTGTCTAGAATTTTACCAAGTCCAATTTATGATCCTATAAAACTTGAGAAAATTGACACAGGCACTAAACTCGGTAGTGGTATTCCATTATCTCTATTTGTATCTTCACCGGGAACTAGAGCAACTGTCAATCATTTAAATAATAGTGAACGCAAGCAGATTGCAAAGCAGTTCTATTGTCATGTTCCTCTAATTGAAGGTTTCAGAAATAGTGAAAAGTTTAAGAAACACAGTTTAATTGTAACTGAAGGTTTGGTTAAAAAGCAAAGTAGCGAAACTCTTGTAGCTGGAGACATTAGAGATTTACAGACACAAGGTAGGGCAGTTGTATATGAGGTTTTGAATAGTAAAGGTCAGAATGATGCCTATGCTACATTTGAACTTGCAAACTATTGGAAAGACAATCATCTGTTCCAAGGATTGATTTTACATTATGATAGTTTAGACCCTGTAGTTGAAGACCCTATCTCTGGTAGGTTTGATGAAAACGTTATTTTAGAGAAAGATAAAGTTTATCATGCAGAGATTATTGTTGTAATGCCCAAGGTTGATAATAACTATAGAGGAATATATCAGAGAAAAGTTAGAACTGATATTAATTTCAGAACCTTCATTACTGATGGACTTGGGTATTTTCAGTATAAATAAAACATAGAATAATAAGAAAAATGGTACAATGGCAGTTACAAAAGCACTTTCAATAGAAGATGGCAATTTAGAGTCATCCATTGTCACTACGAGAAATCGTAAATATAGTGATTTGGATTTGACTTTTGCTGTAAGAACCACAGGTGATATTTTTAAAAAGACTGATGCTGCTGCTGTTAAACAATCTGTGAAAACAATTTTACAGACAAACTTTGGTGAGAAGCCTTTTCAACCTAACTTTGGTGCAGACCTTCGCTCTAGATTATTTGAAAACTTTACTGATGAAGAAAATGCTTTTTTGATTGAAGATGCTATTACAGATGCACTTAAATTATATGAACCAAGAGCTGAGTTAGTTTCTGTTAATGTTAGAGATAACCCTGATAGAAATTATCTTGGTGTTAGGGTTGAATTTAAAGTTGTAAACACAGAAGAACTTGTAGTGCTAGATACTTCAATATCAAGGATTAGATAAGAATGGCGACCACAATCAATTCATCAGACTTAAACTTTGATGATATTAAAACATCTCTAAAGACATACTTTGCACAGAAGTCTGAATTTGCAGATTATGACTTTGAAGGTTCTGGACTTTCTAATATCCTTGATGTGTTGGCATATAATACGCATCTAAATGGCTTGATTGCAAACTTTGCCTTGAATGAGGCATTTCTTCCTACTGCACAACTTAGAACATCTTTGGTAAACCACTCACTGTCTTTTGGATATATTCCAAGATCAAAGACTGCATCTACTGCTCAGTTGACAGTAACAGTTGATTTGGGATCAGGTTCAGGTAAACCTTCCAGTATCACTATGCCCGCTGGAACACAATTCACTGCAACTGTTGATGGCACACAATATACATTTAGAACGCTAGTAGAGCATACTGCTTATCCAAATCCATTACAACCAAACCTTTATACTTTTGTAGATGCTCTCGGTGATCCTTACATTAGAGTATTTGAAGGTGAGTTGATTGTAAAAACATTTATTGCTGAAATTACAGGTGATAGACAAGTATATGTTGTTCCAGATGAAAACCTAGATTTGTCTACAGTTGGTGTTCAGGTTTATGATAACATCAACTCTGATAACTTTACTTCTTACTTTAGTGCTAACGCTACTTCTGGTGGTAATGCTATTACAAGTGTTACAGCAGACACTGCTCTTTATCTTCCATTAGAAACATACAATGGTTATTGGGAGTTTAACTTTGGTGTCTTGGGTATTACAGGTAAAAACCCTGTAAATGGTGAAGTTATTCGTATTACCTATTTGAGAACAAATGGTCTATCAGCAAATGGTGCTAGTTCATTTAGTCCTGTTTCTACATTGGCTGTATCTGGATTTGGTAACAGAACACTGAATACTATTGTTAGAAAAGGTACTAAGTCAGCATTCGGTGCTGATAAAGAAAGCCTTGAATCTATTCGCACAAATGCTCCACTTTCTTATCTTGCACAGAACAGACTGGTAGCAGCAGGGGACTATAGGGGTGTAATTGCTAACGGTGTCCCTGGTATTAAGTCTATTAATGCATGGGGTGGTGAAGACAATATCCCTGCCAAGTATGGCAAGACAATTATCTCTATTGTATATGAAAGTGATGTTAATGCAATTCAAAAAGCAGCTCTACAGACTTTGATTAGAAGTAATCTTACTGATCCACTTTCTGTAGTTGGTGTTGAAGCAGAGTTTGTTGAACCTACATTCATATATTTGGACTTGGTGACAAACTTTAGATATAATGAATCCTTGACAAACTTGACTAGAAATGCATTACAGGGTAAAATTCAAAGTACAGTCTCTTCCTATTTTGCAGCAAACTCTGGTAAATTTAATGCTACAATTAGAAAGTCTAAACTTGAAGCGCAAGTTGATGCTGCTGATCCTTCTATTTTGGGTTCCAATATTGATATTAAAATGTCTGCTAGATTTACTCCTTTAGTAAACCCAGACAGTGGTTCCTTTGTCAGAACAGATTATACAATTAATTTCATTAATGCTATTGAAGCTCCTTTGATGACCGTGCCTAGTATTACTAGTGATAGATTTGTTGTGAATGGCATTTCTTGTACAGTTAGAAATGCCCCCTCACATTCAACTACACTACAGGCAGTTGACAGACAGGGCAATGTTGTCATTTCAAGTATTGGTAACTATGAACCAACTACAGGTAAAGTTAATCTTGTAGGATTCTTGCCAGAATCTATTGCATCTGGAAATTCATACTTAACTATTACTGCTACTGCTGCTGATGATAGTGTGTTCAAACCATTAAGAAATACTCTAATCTCTATCGGCACAAATACTGCTGTTGCTACTTCAGATACTAATGACGCAACAGCTGTTGTAGGTGTGACTAACTAACAATGTCTAATATTAAAACTCTCTCTGACTTAAATAGATTAAATGTTGACTTGAAAGAATCTCAGGTTGATACGATTGTCCCTGAACATTTTAAAGAACAATATCCTAAGTTAGTAGAGTTTCTGAAAGCATACTACGAGTATATTGATGGTGAAGATGGTATTGCCCATGACTTAAAGAATATCTTTACTGCTAGAGACCCAGAGTCTACTTCTGAAGAATTTTTAAATTTACTGTTTCAGGAAAAGTCACCAAGTTTTGGTGTATCCAAATTTCCATCTCCTAGATTTGCACTTAAACAGTTACCAAGTCTTTATAAGATCAAAGGCACAAACGTTTCTATTGATTCATATTTTAGATATTTCTTCCAGCAAGATGTTGAAAAAATATTACCTAGAAATGATATGTTTATTGTTGGACAGAGTAGAATTGGTGCCGAATCACTAAAGTTCATTCAAGATTCTTATTTTTATCAAATCTTTTCTATTCTTATTAAAAGTTCTATTCCTGCAACAGAATGGTTTGATTATTATAAGACATATCTACATCCAGCTGGTTATGCTATCTTCACTGAGACAGCCTTTGAACCAGTTGTAAGTATGTTTGGAAGACCACTTACTGAAATTATTACAGACTCTGATATTGCTGCTTCTGCTGCATCTATTATTGTTTCTGATGGTGAAACTGAATTTACAAGTCTTACGTCTGTCACTGCAATTGATAGTGATGCACAGAGAAGATTTGCTGTTAGTCGTGGATTTGACATTTACCAGACTGATGCAGAAGATTCTGATATCCTCAACAATTCTCTTTACAATGGTCAGTATATCTCTATTGCAGACCTTCTTGATCCTAACTCTAGAAGATTCAGTGATAGTGATAATTCTGCTGAAATTGCATACAATATGTCTGACTCTTCTGGTATTACAATGGATGAAGATAGTGGTACATTTGATACTATTGGATTTATTCCGGGCATTAGATTCTCTAGCACAACCGAAACTATGGATGAAGCCATCTTCCCATTCTACAATGATTCTGGTTTAGATTCGGCAATTGGTCCATATGTTTGATATAAATAAATTTACGGGTTTTCATAGGAAATAAAAAATGGCAAGCACACTAGATGTATTAGACTCAGATAACGTTCTTAATAGAGGCACGGTTGCTAACGACAACACAGGTGATACTCTAAGAAGCGCTGGTCTTAAAATTAACAATCAGTTTGAGAATGTTGATAGTGCTATGTTCAATACATCATGGGCAGTCTGGCCTGCTGGTGTAAAAGAAAACAATTCTGTTTTGCGTTATAATGGTTCCAAGTTTGTTGGAACAAATAATGTTAAGATTGATTCTGATGGTAATACTACAATTTCAGGGACATTGACAACTTCAGGAACATTGACAACTTCCGGAATTTCCGGAACATTAAATGTAGCAGGTCCAACAACTTTTGCTGATAGTGCGTCATTTTCTACTAATGTAAATTTATCTGATGGTGCTAGACTTCAAATGGGTGATAATGCTGAATTTCAGATTTACCACACTTCCGGTGGAAATAGTGTAATTTCAGAAACTGGTAGTGCAAATTTAGACATTCGAGCTAATCAACTAAATGTGTTTAATGCAAACGGTACTGAAACAATGATTACTGCTCAACCAGACAATGCAGTTACTTTATATTATAACGGCAATGCTAAAGTTGCCACAACTAGTACAGGTGTTAGTGTAACGGGTAATGTAGTTGCAACAGGTGGTGCTACTATTCCTGGTAATGCTAATGTTAATGGTCACGTTGATATGCCAGACAACTCTAAGATTAAACTAGGGACTGGCGATGATTTTGAAATGTATTTTGATCCCACAGGTAATGGTCAAGGTGTCATTGCAACTACTCAATTAAATACACCAGTAATTGTCAAACATAATAATTCTGTAAAAATGCGTTCTACAGATAGTGGAATGGAAATTGTAGGGAATTTACAGGTTACAAATAATAATGTTGGTGGGTATGAAAGAGTATTTGCTGCATATGCTGCTGTTACAGATGGCACTTTAATCTTGGATAATAATAACATGAGGAACGATGCTCAGGCAAGTGGTTTTGCTTCCAATGCAACTTGGGATACTATTGTAGAAAATACAATAGGATTTAGTTGCACTGCTGGAGTAACAGAAATTAGAGATTTATTTCAAATAGGAACAGCACCTTTAGATGACATTTATTATGTAAAAGTTGTAGCCACCTTGGCAGTAAGGAGTAGTGGTCCAACAGTATTCCGTGATTATATTTTTGCTTGTGAAGATCAAGGAATTCCAAATAATGTGGCAAGGGTAGCAGATAATGATTTTATTTTTACTGCTACGGTAAGAGGTAAAAATATATCACAGTATATTGGTGGCACGACAACTGCTTTTGGAACCACAGTTTCAACTTCTACTGGAACGGTTAATAGTTCCGGTTACAACTATGATAACCAACAACTTTACAATAAAACTTACAAGGCTAGACCCCTTGTATTTTCATTTACCCACAACAATGCCAATAGCAGTTACGATGTTATGACTGGCACTCCCCATAGTAATTGGTCTTTGACAGGTGGTAATAATGCTAACTTTGCTGTAGAAGTTTTCAGGAATAGGTCTAACCGTATATCGCAGTTGACAGGATTACCTTCAACTTAAATAATGCATATAAATATAACTAAACAATTCAATGTGTAAGTAGGTAAAATGGCAAAACAAACTTTAGATATTGGAACAAATGCCAATGATGGCACTGGTGACACACTGAGGTCTGGTGGAGAGAAGATCAACGATAACTTTAACGAGTTATATTCGACTCTTGGGGGCAACAGTATTGCGTCTAATGGTATTAATGCTGCCTATGCTACTCAAACTATTAACACAGCAAGTGCAACAGTAAATGATTCTGATACACTTATTGTTTTTAATAAAGGGTCTGGCACAATTGCTGCAACTCTTAGTGATGGTACATCAACTGGTGAATATAAAATCTTTTTGAATATCAACTCCGCTGTAGCAACAATCACTCCAACAAATTTTGGTAATGGAACAAACTTCGCACTAAGTCAATATGGTTCTACACAAGCAGTGTGGGCGGGTTCATACTGGTATCTGATTGGTCATAAAGATTCAGCTGATACCGACGTAGTAATTACATAAGAAGAGATAAGAAATGGTAGCAATAGTAACTACAGACACTAAGCAATTAGTAGTAGAAAAATTAATAGAAGATTTGCAAGCAGACTCTAATAATTACTATTTGGGTATTGGTAAGTCTGATGCATGGAATGAGACAGACACTGCTCCAACATCTATTACTGATATTGAAACAACCAAGAGAGACTTTAGAGATAATCTACAGTCTATTCAAAAAATTGCTTCTGTAAGTTTTGTTGCTAAGAGATACAATTGGTCGTCTGGCACAATCTATCAACCTTATAGAGATAATCAAACTTCTGCACAGAATGGTCAGTATTATGTAATCACTGAATCTAACCGTGTCTATATTTGTCTCAGACAGGGTAAGAACGCTCTGACTGGTGATACAAATACTTCTACTGTAAACCCAGATACCACAGGGACAACTACTTCACCTGTAAAAACTTCTGATGGATATGTTTGGAAGTTCTTGTTTACGCAATCTGCTACAAGACTGAGTGCATTTGCTACCTCAAACTTTATTCCTGTTGAGAAGGTTACAGAAACATCTGGACTGAGTAACATTAGACAGTCTCAAAAGGATGTCCAAGATGCAGCATCAGCTGGACAGATTGTTGGATATCGTGTAACTAGTAATGGTACTGGATACACATCTGCACCAACTATCACAGTAAATGGTAATGGTAGTAATGCAAGAGCAGTGGCTACAGTTGTAGGTGGGTCCGTTATCGCAGTTAATGTTGATGATTCTGCTGGAGGTTTCCCATTTGGTGCTGGATACGATCATGCATCTGTTACATCAAGCGGTGGTGGTGGTGGATCTGGTCTTGTAGTAAAACCTATCATCTCAAAAGGTGGTATTGGTGCTGACCCTAGAGATGATTTAAAATCAACTTCTATTATGTTCAACTCTAAACTTGTAGGAGATGCAGGTTCTGGAGACTTCCTGACAGGTACAGGTGCAGACTTCAGACAAGTTGGTATTTTGAAAAATCCAAAAATTCCCACTAGTCGGTCAGCAGCAGATTCTGATTTTACTGCAACTACAGGAAGTGCATTAAGAATTCTTACAGTTGATCGCGGCGCGAATCTTGATGATATTGCAGTAGATCGTATAATTTCTCAAGGTGGTACTGAACCAAAAGCAAGAGCATATGTAGATAAAAATACTACAATAGTTGCAGGTACAGATGCCACATTCTTATATCACCAAAATGAGAATACAGGATTTGTGCCGTTTACTGTCGAAGGGCAACTTTTACTAGACTCAGCAGCCCCTGATAATAATGGAACAATTGTTTCAGATTCTGATGGTGAAGTTGATCCATTTTCTGGAGACTTATTATATGTAGAGAGTAGAGCTGCTGTTGAAAGAACCACAGCAGGAACAGAAGACATTAAAATTACCATTCAGTTTTAATAAAGGTTAGATAGAAATGGCAGTAACAAAAAATGAAAATACTTTTTCGTCCACCTATAAGGACGATTTTAGTGAAGGTGATAATTATCAGCGAATTCTATTTAACTCTGGTAGAGCGCTGCAGGCGAGAGAACTCACCCAAATGCAGACCATCATTCAAAAGCAGATGGAACGCTTTGGTAGAAATATCTTCAGAGAAGGCTCTGTTGTAATTCCGGGTGGCTTAGTCACTGACAATGAAATTCAATATGTAAGACTTCAAGGTACTCCAACACTTTATGTTGGGGATATCTTAGAAAATGGTGATGGAATTAGAGCAAGAGTAATTGACTTTATTGCAAAAACTGGTTCTGATCCTGCAACTGTCTATGTTGACTATATTGATCAGGGAAATGCTACCTCCGGCGCAGATCCTGTTACCTTTTCAATTGGAGATACATTAACAAATACAAGTAGTAGTGGTGGAACTAACCCAGTGTCTCTCAAACCCTCCATTGGAAATGATCCAGCTGTAACTGGCAAGGGATTTAAAATCGCTGTTAATGATGGTGCATATTTTATCCGTGGTCTTTTTGTGCAGACACAGGCACAAAGCAAAATCATTTCAAAATATGAAAATGATCCTACCACTAATGTTGGATTTCTGATTACAGAGGATATTGTCACTGTAGATGATACTAACGCACTTTATGACAATCAAAACGTTCTTCCTAACGAAACTGCACCGGGTGCTGACAGATATAGAATTACTCTCACACTAGCTGCTCAAAGTGAATCTATTATTGACTCTGATACAAACTTTATTATTACCAATAGATTGATTAATGGTGTTGTTCAAAGAGAAATTGATGAAAATACCTATAGTGTGATTGGTAAAGAATTAGCAACTCGCACCTTTGAAGAGTCTGGAAACTATACTGTAAAAAGTTTTGTCCCTAAGTTTAAAGCAAAAGATGCAGACAAATTTACATTAGATGTTTCTTCTGGTACTGCATATGTAAATGGTTATAGAGTTTCTAGACCACAAAATACTCTCATTGATGTTAATAGATCAAAGACTACTACTGTTCCATTAGAAAATGAAAATATTGTTGCTAACTATGGGCATTATATTATATCAAATGACATTAAAGGTCTACCAAATGTTAGTGAACTTGAACGGTGGAATCTTTATAGTGATTCTGGAGAAGCTATCCATGACTCTAAGATTTTAGGAACAGCTAGTATTAGAAATGTTTTAGAAGATGGTGCTAACTATAGATACCATATTTTTGATGTTCAAATGACTGGTTCCAATAACTTCAGAAATACAGTTAGTATTGGGTTAGACTCCGATAACTATGCTAATCTAGTATTAGAAAACAATATTGCTGTAATCAAAGAAGCAAATAACAATAACGTATTTTTTGCATTACCTAGAATTAGACCTGAAAAGGGTACTGGTGTAACTGTAAATTCTCTCACTGTGCAGAAAAATTTTACAAAAACTGCTAGTGGTGGCAATATAACTCTGAATGCTTCAGACCTAGAAAACGGTACTGGTACGAATGTTACAGGTTGGATTATTGCAAAAGTAAGTGATGGTAATATTATATCCACAACTCCAACATTAACTGGAACTCCAACGGGTTCAGAAGTTGCATATACTGGACTACCGACAGATGAACCTTACCAAATTTTGGGATATGTTTCAGTAAGTTTATCAGGGACGGGTGAAAGACAAAAAACTTTATCTGCCACACTTACTCAAACTTTTAACAATACTACTGATGTTGAAAGTGATGGTTCTGGACTTAGATTCTTTACCTTACAGGACTATGACATTTATAGTTTTGACTCTATTGCTGATGCATCTGGTAATAGTATTTCTAGTAGATTTATTACAGATAATGGTCAAAGAGACAACTTCTATGATAGAGGTAGGGTAATTCTTAGAAGTGGGCAGTCTATTCCAACTTCTACAACAGTACACTATAAGCACTTTGAGCATGGTGCAACAGGAAACTTCTTTTCTGTGAACTCATACCCAAATGCTGTTGACTATGAAGATATTCCAACTTATAGATTGCGCAATGGTGCAGAAGTTGAACTAAGAAATGTTCTTGACTTTAGAAGCAAGAAGGATGCTAGTGGTACTTTTAGTAATGGTGAGGCTTATGTTCATGAACTCCCATCTAATACTGATATTATCTCAGCAGATATTAGTTATTACCAGTCTAGAAAAGATGTTTTGGTTGCAACATCTGAGGGTGCATTAAACTACATTGAAGGAACTCCAGGTTCAAACCCAAAGAAACCTGATGTTTCATCTAATGCAATGGAGTTGGCAAACTTCACCTTGAATCCATACACTGATGATGTATCAGATTTAAATGCTACAATTGTTAATAATCGCAGATACACTATGGAAGATATTGGTGGTATTGTTGATAGAATTAATAATTTAGAAGAAGTTGTTTCACTTAACCTGTTAGAACTTGAAACATCTACGCTTGAAGTATTAGATGCAAATGGTAATAACAGATTTAAGAATGGTTTCTTTGCTGATAACTTCAAAGACTTTATATTCTCTGATATTTTCTCTGAGCAATATTCTGCTGGATTAGATATTGATGAGAATACTATTATGCCACTTGGTGCACAGAATAACGTGCGTCTTGGATATGATAGTGCTATTAGTACCGATACAATTCAAAAAGGTGATTTACTTTTCTTGAATTATTCAGAAGTAAATGAAATTGACCAAAATGTAGCTACTGAAACTGAAAACGTAAACCCATTTGATATTATTCTTTACAATGGAACTTTGACACTTTCTCCACAAAGAGATGAGTGGAGAGAATTGACAGTTGTAGGTTCTCAGCGAGCAAATAGAGCATCATTCCGTAATGATGAGGCGGCAAGAAGACGATTAATTGAAAGTCTTATTAGACCTAGTGAATTCATCACTGCGGCTGACTTGGGTGCTGAAAACCTCACTATTGGTGTCGGTGATGTTATTAATGACTTTAACTTTACCACTTCAAGTTCAAGTCGGACAGTTGGTGAACAAGTTGACTTTATTCCATCAATAACCACAGGCGGTAACGCAATTAGAGTTAGAAGAGTAACGACAACTAGAACAGTTAGAGGTATTTTTGGATCAATTGTTGTTGATTTATCACTTCTTCCGTTTATTCGTTCTAGAAAGGTATTCTTTAGGGCAGAAGGACTTGCCCCAAACAGAGAACACTTCTTATACTTTGATAGAACACCAATTAAAGACTTTGTAAGAGAAGAAGACTTCTTTAGATTCTCAGATAGTGCTGATTTAAATGACTTTACTGATGGTCAATATCTTGAAGCAACTTCACACCCGCAATCTTCAACTACACTTGTCACTGGTGATTTTGGTGAGATTGAAGGGTCATTCTTTATTCCAAATAATGACGCATTGAAATTTGATGTAGGTGACAGAAGAGTTGCGATCATGGATATTGATCAGACAGCTGCAAATTACAATGAAACTGCGTCTAGTTCTTCTGCGTCTGCAAACTATTCTGCTCTTGGTATTGATGCTTCTGTTATTAATTTAACATTTTCTTCATCAACCACTACAGAATCAACACAAACTTTCGTAGTTCCTAAAGAACCAATTGCACAGTCTTTCCAAATTCAAAATGCTAATGGTGGATTTATCACAAGTATTGAAGTATTCTTTGCGACTACTCCAAATTCAATAAATTCACTTGGAGAAAATGATCCAGAAGATAATACTCCTATCACACTAGAAATTAGACCTGTAGAAAGTGGTGTTCCTTCACAAAATACCATAGTTCCTGGCGCAGTAAAGACTTTGACACCTATTGAAGTTTCGGTTACACCTTTAAAAAATGATACAACTATTGCTGAGATTCGCAACAATCCTACAAAGTTTGAATTCGATGCTCCTGTTTACTTACAGGGCAACACTGAGTATGCCCTTGTTTTGATTGCTAATACACAAAACTATAATGTTTATGTTTCTAAAATTGGCGAATACATTATTAATGATACTTCACAAAGAGTCAGAAAGCAACCTTCTCTTGGTTCGTTCTTTATGTCTCAAAATGCTATTACGTGGACACCAGATCAGTTTAGAGATATGATGTTTAGAGTTAATAGAGCAGACTTTACCTCAAGTGGTACAGCTATATTTGAGAATAGAGCAGTTCCAACTGTCAATCCTGGAATCAATCCAATTTCCACAGATAGTGGTGACAATGATATTGTTATTTTGCTACCAAACTCTGGTTTTGTAAAGAATGATCCAGTTCTAATCTCTGGGTTAGACTCTGCTACAAGATATGGTGGTATCTTAGGTAGTACAATCATGGGTGTACAAACTGTTAAGAAAGTAGATGGTAAGTCATTCCAAATCACTGTAGATTCTGCTGCAACAGAAACTTCTTTGGTAGGAGGGGCTTCTGTAGAAACAGAAAGAAACGTTCTGATGGATGAAATTCTTCTGAACTTAAACTCTTTCTTACCTGCTAATACTACTACCCTTAGCACAACAGCTGAACTTACAAGTGGTGTTTCTTTGGTTACTGCCAATAACCTTACCAATGCTGCATATGGATCACTAGATCCAGTTAGTATTACACCATATGAGTTGACTAGATTTGAATCACCAAGAGTTATTGCATCTGCTAGAATTGAAGCAGCTGAACCTTCGATTACTAGAACATCTGCTAAATTTACTTCTGCACTTTCTACTAGTGATACTTACATTTCTCCTGTGATTGACTTGCAAACGTTATCTGTTTCTTCTGTTAGTAACTTGATTGATAATCAGACTGCTGATTCTGACCTTGCTGCTGAACCTAATGTTACATTTAACAATCCTATTGATTTTGTAGCAGACAGTGCAGCAAACTCTGGTTCTTCCTTGTCTAAACATATCACTATTCCTATCAATCTCGCTGAACCTGCTGTTGGCTTGAAAGTCCTGCTTGGAGCAAATAGACCTACAAATTCGTTTATTGACCTTTACTACAGAACATTACCAGCAGGTTCTGATACGGATATTGAGACTGTTAAGTTTATTCTGGCGACAGAAGATACCAGTATTCAGACCGATGATAATAGAAGTATCTTTAGGCAATATGAATACACTATTGGTGGTACAGAAGGGACATTGACACCATTCTCTACTTTCCAATTGAAGATTGTGTTTAGGTCTCAAAACTCTTCTAGGGTGCCTAGAATTAAAGACTTGAGAGCAATTGCACTAGGAACATAATGAATGTCTGATGATTATGTAAAAGTTGAGGGCAACCCCAATCTCGTAAAAGACAGAACAGGGGTTGTTCTTAATATTGATAAAAATGGATTAGAAGCTGCCAAGCGAAGAAAACGTTTGGCAGTTGAACAACAAAAAGAAAAAGAAATCATTCATCAACTAAAGTCTGAGAATGAAGAATTAAAAAATGATGTAAAAGAAATGAAAGAACTTCTAAAACACTTGATTGATTCTAAAGTATAAATAATAAGAAAATGCGTTTTCAGGGGAAATCATGGCTCAGCAAAGAGATTTTGTAATCGACCAAGGATCAGATATTACTATTGAATTACATCTTAAAAACCAAGATGGTAGTTCAAAAGACTTAACTGGCCATGCCTTGAGAGGAAAAATTAAAAAGAACTATGACACTACTGATAGTGATCAAATTTTTGATTTCACTAATGTATCAGTTGCATCTCCCCCTGAAGGTGGTATAGCTTTAATTACAATTTCCAGTGCTACTTCAGACACAATGAAAGCTGGAAGATATGTTTATGACATTGAATTGGTCTCTGGTGAAGATGAAGATGTTGTAGAAAGAATTTTAGAAGGTAAATTAAATGTAACACCTTCTGTGACAAGATGAGTTAAACTATGGCTACCTATGTAAGTGAGCTAAAGAGGAATAAAGATACTCATAAAGTCAAGATAGAATATCGTAACACAACAATAGTTGAAAAGATTGTTGTTAAAAAACCAATTGCACTTACTGATGTAAGGGGTGGTCTTCTTAGAGACTTAAATGATGTTACCGATAGTGATGGCCTAATCTTGGGTGGAATTACAACTAATGTGCAAGATGGAGCAATATTAGTTTTTAATAAATCTACAAATTTATTTGAAGCTACTACAACATTAGGAAGAAACGATAGGCCCGATCAAGTACAAAAGATTGATGGAGGCGAATACTAAATGTCTGCCATTATTCTTATAAAACGTTCAGACAGTGACGGAAAACCATCAAGTTTATCTAGAGGTGAACTTGCATATGCTTTCGGTAATGGAACTGTTAATAACGACGGTCAACGATTATTCATAGGTGATTCCTCTAATATTCTAGTAATCGGTGGTGAATATTTTACCAATTTCCTAGATCACACTCCTGGTACTCTTACTCCATCTTCTGCAATTATTACAGATGCTAATAGCAAAGTAGACCAATTAAAGGTTGATGTATTAACTTTAGACAGTAATGTAATTTCTACAAGTTCTGGTAATCTTGTTTTTAATCCTGCCACTGGAATCATTTCTATTGGCAATCTTGAATTTGAATCTAATGAAATCAGAACAATTTCAGGTGAAGAGACTTTAATCATTAACCCGTATCCAACTAATGACTCTGGTACGGTAATTATTAAAGGTAATCTGAGGGTAGATGGAACAACTACTACTGTAAACTCTACTGAAGTAACTATCAATGACCTTGCATTAATCTTAGGTGATAGTGCAGGAACAGCACCTATTGAGTTTGATGGTGCTGGTATTATTGTTTTCTCTGATACTGCCAATGCAGTATTTGGTGCAGCCTCACCTAGTATTACTTACAATGGCACTACAGACCGTTGGGACTTTAATCGAGCAATTGATGTAGATTCTGCTTATATTGATAATGTAGTTTCTACACAAGTAAATATTACTAATTTAATTGTTACAGATTCAGCAACAATTGCTGATCTTAATGTAACAGGCAATACTGATTTGGTAACTTTGAATGTTACCGATTCTGCTACAATTGTAGATTTAACAGTTACTGGACAAACCACTCTTGCCAATGCAGATATAACAAATTTAACGATTGATTCTGCTGTAATCAGTTCCATCACATTTAGTGATAGCGCACTATCTGACTTTTTAGATAGTAATGATTTTGACTTTAGTGGTGGTCAAGCAAGTCTAAAAGATGAAGCTGTACAAGATATTGTTGGAGCTATGGTCTCAGGAAATACTGAGACAAATATAACTGTAACATATCAGGATGCAGATGGAACTATTGACTTTGAAGTCCCTATTGCATCAGTTGATAGTGTTGGTGTAGCACAGTTTGATAGCAATAATTTTGATGTAACTGTAACAGGACTAGTTAGCATTGATACGATTGACGGTGGAACTTTTTGATATAAATAAAAAGTAGTATATACTACTTTAATATAAAAATTTTAGACTTATATAAGTCAAATGTAGGTTTGGAGACTCATGTCAACTATCAAGTTACGCCGTAGTGCTGTAAGAGGCAATATACCAACTGTAGGTCAGTTGGATTTGGGCGAAGTAGCCATCAACACACATGATGGTAAGATGTTCTTTAAGAGAGATAAAAATGGTGAACTATCCATCATTGAACTTGGTGGAGCGAACATCGCTGAAAACGTCTACTATGTCTCCAAAAGTGGTGATGATAGTAACGCTGGAACAACTATCAACCGTGCTTTTCTTACACTTGACAAAGCATTAGAAGTAGCTGCAAAAAGAAGAGCAGATGCTGGTCTTGATTCAGATGGCGCACAAAGTTCTGTAATTGAAGCAAAGACTAGAAGAGACTTAGGTTATTACCTAGATGCTTCCAAATACGATATTGCATTAGGTACTACATTTAATCAGGTATTCCAAGGAAGAGCAGGATCATATACACAAGGCATTACTGAAGTATTATTCAGTTTAGATGCAACTAAAGACCTTGTAAATGATTTGGCTGCTATTAGTGGTGATGCAACCTCTTTATCTAGAGCAGATGCATACTGGGATGAAGTAAAAGACATTATTCAAAATGGTAGAGATAATGCAGATGCTTTAGGTCTTGCGCAATATCCTTCTCCCTTAAATTCTGCTGATTACTATGACTCATCTCAGACAGAAGATGATGCATCTAGATCAAAGACAAAACTTATTAATAACAAGGTATTCATCTCTGAAGAAGTTAATGAATGGGTAAAGGCAAACTATAACCTTTCATATGATAGCGCAAAGTGTAAGAGAGATATTAGATTTGCTGTAGAAGCATTAACTTATGATGCAACCTATCTTGGTAATGCTGGTGCATATGATAACGCAAACTTCTTTTTCTTTAATGGTGATGGTCCTGCACAAATCTCTGCTATTGAAACTCCAGCAACTGCTGCTGCATATGACAGAATGGCAGAAGTAGTTGAAGGTGTATTAAAAGATAGTGCTGTAGTTCTTTCTGGTCCAGGTGGAAACTACACTACAACACAGAACACTACTGGTCTGACTCCAAGACAAATTAAGGTCAATGAACTTTCTGCTTCTGTTACTATGATTGGTGATGTAATCAGAAATGGCAGGTCTTCTCTACCTTCTAGTAGAATTACTCCTGATTTAGATTCAAGAGTAACATTTAGTAGTGCTAGTCTTGATGACCCTGCATTAAAGACTTCTTTTGATGCTATTGTAAGCAATAAGACTTCTATCATTGATGATGTTGTAAATCTTGTTGATAGTGAATATCCTTTACTATTTGATATCGGTGACAGATATGTAGATGTATTAGATGCTCCAGAGATTGCTACTACAATCTACTTGAAGACTGGTGATTATACAATCAACAATCCATTAGAAATTCCAAAGAACGTATCTATTATTGGTGATAACTTGAAGAACACAAGTATTCGTCCTAAGAATAAAACTTCTGATATGTTCTATGTTAATAATAACTGTTATATGTCTGATGTTACATTCCGTGACCATTTGCAGCCTGCTGCTGTTATTGCATGGGACCCGGCTGGAGACTCTGCATCTAACATTATTGTAAACTCTCCATACATTAGAAACTGTACATCTATTACTGGTCCTGATTTATCTAGGAATGATGATGGAACATATGTCTACCCAGATGCAAACGATCCAACCAAACCTGCGGCTGGTGGTGATGGTATTCGTAATGATGGTTCTAAAGTAGGTGGTATTCGTTCTATGGTTGTAGATTCGTTTACACAGATCAATCAGGGCGGGAAGGGTGTATATCTTCTGAATAGAGGTTATTGCCAGTTGGTATCAGTATTTACTATTTACTGTGATGTAGGGTTCTTAGCAGAAAACGGTGGATTTGCTTCTATTACTAACTCTAACAGTTCTTTCGGTAATATTGCATTGAAAGCAACTGGTGTATCTGAAAAATTATATGAAGCAAAGGTAGATGGTCAGCAAGATAGAGTTGATAGTATTATTACTATTAAAAATTTAACAAAAAGACCAAATATTTCTGATGCTGTTAAGTTCTCTTCTGACCCACTTTACTATACAGTTGACTCTGCTTCTTGGGACTCAGATACTAAAACAGGTTCTATTAAACTTCTAGAAGAACCAGAAATAAACTTACCAGATAATGACTCTGCAACCTTCCATCAAAGAAGTGCATTGTCCTCTTCTGGTCATACCTTTGAATGGATTGGAACAGGTACTGATGTAAGAACAGCATTTCCATTTAGAGGTGGGGCGCCAAAACAAGCAGATGAAGTCGTACAAGACTCTGATAGAGCAGGGTTATGTTTTGTAACTAGTACAGACCAAAAAGGTGACTTTAGAGTTGGTGAAGGATTCCTAATCCAAAGATCAACTGGAACGATTGAGGGTGAAGCCTTTGATCGTAGTCTCTTTGCCCGTGTAACTCCATTCTCTCTTGCACTTGAGGATTAAAAATGCCAGAACTAAATATATTTAAAACTATAACCAAATCAGTTGATACTAGCAATCAAACGATTTATACAGCACCATCAAACTATACTGGTATTGTGCTTTCTACTCAGATTGCAAACGCTTCTGATTCTGACGCTACATTAACTTTTACATACCATGATTCTGCTACTGCCACAGGAGTAGAATTGTTATCAGAATTTGACATTCCAGCTAGAGATACTGCAAATGGTAGTGTTGGTAAACTCGTTATTTCAGCAAATGGTCTACTTAAAATGACTTCTAATAAAGATGATAAATTAAAACTAGTAATGGGTATACTGGAATCACTCAATGGCTAATTCTGAATCAAGACTCCTTAGCGGTCGTATTAAAACTAAAAGTGGTAATACTTTAGACAGTAGAAGAACTACCTTTCTTAGTCTGGATAATGCTGAGCCAAACTTTGGTAATCCAGATTCTGACCGTTATATTCTTGCTTCTCTTGCTAATGGTGAACGTTTATTCTTAAAACTCAATAAAGGTTTTCTTGTAAGTGCAGACAGTGTAAGTGGAGATGAATCTACATTTGAGATTGATCCTTCAGGTTTAGCAAATGCTGCTGGCACCACACTTGCAGAAGTATTAGATAATCTTGATTCTGCAATTACAGAAGCATTCTTGAGCGGGGTATACCACGACTCAAACTTCAATGGCTTTGGTACTGTTTCCGATCCATTGTCGTTAGATTCCGATTTGCGTATCTTTGGTATTACCGGTGACTCTGCAACATTTACAAATATTACAAGAACAGGAACTACCGTAACAGCAGGAACTTATGGTTCTGTTACAGAAATTCCAGTTCTTACAGTAGATGCATCTGGTTTTGTTGATAGTATTGGTGAAGTCTCTATCAGCACAACTCTCAATACCTCTGGTGAGACAGGCACAGGTTCTGTAAGTCTTTTAGACTCTGCATTAAATATTGCAGCTGGTGAAGGTATCAATACTGTAGTATCTGGCAATACTATTACTGTATCTGGTGAAGACGCTACTATAACTAATAAAGGTGTTGCTAGTTTTGATTCTGGTGACTTTACAGTTAGTTCTGGACATGTTTCCATCAAGACGGCCGGTGTAGGTAACAGTCAGTTAGAAAATGATACTGTAACTATTGGTTCTACTGGTATTGCTCTTGGTGAAACTTCAACTACACTTTCCGGTTTAACTCAAGTAAATACAACAAATCTTAGTGTTACAGACTCAGCTACTATATTTCAAGCAAACATTACCACATTAGACGTAAGTGACTCAGCAACCATTGCTGATGCGATAGTAACTGGTACCGCTACAATCAATCAGGCTACTGTTACTACTCTAGATGTAACTGACTCTGCTACGATTGCTGATCTTACTGTAAACTCTGATGCTAATCTTACTCATGTATATGTTTCTAACTTAACCGATAATAGAATTGTTATCTCTGGTTCATCTGGCAAGTTAGAAGATGACGCTAACTTTACGTTCAATGGTACTCAATTTGATATCGGTGGCGGCAACTTTACTGTACAGCAGTCATCTGGTAACACACAAATTGTTGGCACTTTGGACGTTGATCAACAGACCACATTAGCTAGTGCAAATGTTCAAGATCTTACTAATGACAGATTGGTGGTTGCTGGAACAAATGGTGAGTTAGAAGATGATGCTAATCTTACATATAATGGTTCTACTTTAACTGTTGCTAATAGTACAACATCTACCAACTCGGCAAATGGTGCATTAGTTGTCACAGGTGGTGTAGGTATCGGTGGGGCCTTAAATGTAAACGGCAACACTGAAATTGCAGGTGACTTGACAGTTACTGGTACAACTACTACAATTGATGTACAAACATTAGCAATTAATGACCCATTAATTCACCTTGCAGACTCTAATGAATCTAGTGATGAAGTTGATATTGGTTTTGTTGGTCACTACTTTGATGCTGCATTAGGTGGTAGACAACATACAGGTCTGTTTAGAGATGCTACAGATGACAAATACTACCTCTTTGCACAATACCAAGATTCTGCTTTAGACTCTTCTCCCAGATCAAATATTATTGATAGAAGTGACCCGTCTTTTGTATTAGCAGATTTTAATGCTGCAACTGTAGTTGCAGATACTTTTTCTGGAACAGTCAGCGCAGACTCTATCACTACAACAAATCTAACTGCTAGTAATGTAGACATTAATGGTGGATTTATTGATGGGACTGCAATCGGTCATACTACACCAGATTCTGGTACGTTTACGAATTTAACTTCAGATAATCTTACTGTTGATACTAATACACTTTATGTAGATGCTGTAAACAACAGGGTCGGTATTGGCACGACTAGTCCAGCCACAGCACTCGACGTAACCGGAACCGTTACAGCAGACGGGTTGACTGTTGATGGTGATATTACCTTCTCTGATTCTGATGACATTATCATGCCAGATAAGTCAAGAATTAAATTGGGTGATGCTGGTGATCTTCAGATTTATCATGATGGGTCTAATAGTTACGTCAAGGATATTGGTACTGGTGTATTAAACGTTCAAGGTTCTTCTCAAGTAAACATTGGTGGCGCAAACGGAACTATTGGTGTTCAGTTTGTTGAAGGTGCAAATGTAACACTTCGTCATAATAATGTACCAATACTTTCCACAGTCTCAACAGGCATTAATGTAACTGGTACCATCACAGCAGATGGCATAGACCTTGGCGATAATGAGAGAATTCGGCTTGGTGCAAGTAACGACCTTCAGATTTATCATAGTGGCACACATTCATATATCGTAGATCAGGGTACAGGCGGTGTATATATCCGCTCCAACTCATTTAATGTGACTTCGACGACCGGTGAAACATTTATAAATGCTACACAAGATGCTGACGTAAAGCTTTTTTACGACGGTTCCAAAAAGTTAGAAACTACTAGCACTGGTATTGATGTCACTGGTGAAGTGACAGCAGACTCAGGCACGTTTACTAATCTCGCCAGAACCTCTCCTGCTGGTGTTACAGCAGGTGTATATGGTTCTCAAATAGCGGTTCCTATTATAACTGTAGATGCCTCTGGATTTATTGATAGCATTGGTGTAACTGGATTTAGCAGTGTATTAACTACTGAAGCTGAGAATGGTACAGGGACAGTAAATCTTCTTGATTCTTCATTGAATATTGCAGCTGGTGAAGGTATTAACACAACCGCTTCTGGTAATACTGTCACAATTGCTGGTGAAGATGCAAGCACATCTAATAAGGGTGTTGCTAGTTTTGATGCGGGGGACTTTAGTGTTTCTTCTGGTGCTGTTAGTATTAAGACTGCTGGTGTAGGAAATGACCAATTAGAGTTTGATAGTGTAACAGTAACCGCAGGTTCTGGTCTGACAGGTGGTGGTTCAATTGCACTTGGTGGCTCCACAGAATTGAAACTTGATTCTGCTGCTGTTAAAGGATTATTCTCCGGTGGTGCCAATATTGATTATGATAATAGCACAGGCGAAATTGCTGTTGCTCTTAGTGGTGTAACAGCAGGTAGATATGGAACCTCTACAAAAATTCCAATTATTACTGTTGATTCTTATGGTCAAGTCGATAGTATTGGTATTGTTCCTGCACAGGCGTCTTTGGGTGATACTATTGATAGTATTTTCCATAATCCGTTAACTGGTGAACTTAGAGTTGTAACAGATGTTGCATCATTCTTTACAGATATTGTCCTTGACCCATACACAACAGATAGTCTCTCTGAAGGTGATTCTAATCTCTATTATACTAAGACTAGAGTAGACTCTGACATTGATCAGGCATTTAATGAAAACCCATCATTTGGTGGAACAGGTGCGCCGTTTAGTGTAACATCAAATACTCTTGTAACCAATCTAAATGCTGATCTTTTGGATGGTAAAACTGCAACTGAGTTTTTATTTTCGGCTGAACAAGACTATAAAACAGCTGGTGATCTTATATTCTTTGATAATGTTTCTGCCTCGTTTGGGCAATCAGAAGATTTAAGAATTTATCATGATCAACAGAATAGTTACATTAATGAAACTGGGACAGGTAATCTTAAACTGCTGACTAATGGATATAGTATTATCCTAGAAGATTCTACTAACGATAAGGTATCTGGTCAGTTTACTCCATCTGCTTCTGTAGACCTTTATTATAATGGAAGTAAAAAGTTTGAAACTACCAATACAGGCGTAACTGTTAGTGGTGATATTACCTTCTCTGATTCTGACGACCTTATCATGCCAGATAACTCAGTGATTAAATTGGGTGATGCTGGTGATCTTCAGATGTATCATGATGGAACCCGGAGCTTCATAAGAAACCTATTTGGGTTTGATTTGCGCATTGAAAACTTTGTAGATGATGCAGATATTAGTATCCGTACTGATAATGGTCTGGGTGGTGTTACTAATTACATCGTTGCAGATGGTAGTACTGGTCGGGTCAGGCTTTACCACTATGGAGCAGGAAAGCTTTCTACCGAATCAACTGGTATTGACGTAACTGGTGAAGTAGTAGCAGATTCCTCAACATTTATAAATATTACAAGAACAGGAACAACTGTAACAGCAGGGACATATGGTTCTCAAACAGCTATTCCTGTTGTAACTGTAGATGCTTCTGGATTTGTAGATAGTATCGGAACTGAAGCACTTAGTACAGTTCTTAGCACTAGTGCAGAAACTGGCACAGGTTCAGTAAATCTTCTTGATTCTTCTTTAGAGATTGCTGCTGGGTCTGGTATTGATACTGTTGCATCTAATAATACTGTCACTGTAGAGATTGACTCTGGTGATCTTGCAGCATACTTTAGTAAAGTCATTGTTCATGATAATACAGATGGATTTTTATCTGATGAACACGTACCACATTCTAGTATTAATATCAACGCCAATAATGGTCTTACAGGTGGTGGTACTATTAATGCTAATGTGGATTTGGCAGTAGGTGCTGGAACTGGTATTAGAGTTAATACTAATGATATTGATATTGACTCATCTGAACTTGCTGCTTACTACAGCAAAGTAATCAATCACGATCAGACCTCTGGATTCGTAGCAAACGAGCATATTGACCATTCTAGTGTCAATATCACAGCTGGTGCTGGTTTAACTGGTGGTGGTAATATTACCTCTTCCAGAACACTAAATGTTGTCGGTGGTGATGGTATCACTGCTAATGCAAATGAGATTGAAGTTACTGTTGATAATTCTACTATTGAATTATCTGCTAATGATGGTTCTGGTGCAGTTAGAGTAAAAGATGGTGGTATCACTAATGTAAAATTACAAAACAGTTCTTTAACTGTAGGTTCTACTAATATTGCACTTGGTGCAACTTCTGCTGCACTTAATGGTCTTACGCAGGTAAATGCTGACCAAGTTAATGTTGATAATATTCGTATTGATGGTAATACTATCAGTAGTACCGCTGGCTCTTACATGTATATTGATCCACACCCTGTAGATAGTGCTGGTACTTTGGTTATTCTTGGTAACTTGTCTGTAGAAGGCACAACTACTACTGTTAAATCAACTACAGTAAGCATTACCGATAAGAATATCGTACTTGCAGATAATGCTACTAGTAATGCAGAAGCAAATGGTGCTGGTATCACAGTAAATGGCTCTAATGCTAGTATTACTTACAATGGCACTACAGACCGTTGGGACTTTAATAAACCTATTGACGTTTCTACTGTGTATGGTGACCTAACAGGTACTGCTACAACTGCTACAACTGCTACTAATGTTACTGCAACCGCAAATAACTCTACTAACGAGACAGTTTATCTCACATTTGTAGATGGTGCAACTGGCGCTCAAGGTATTGAAACTGATACTGGATTAACATATAATCCATCAACCGGACTCATCACCTCTACTGCATTTACCGGTAATATTACTTCTAGCAGTGTAGACATTAATGGTGGTTCTATTGATGATACAACTATTGGTGCTAGTAGTGCAGCAGCAGGTACATTCACAACATTAACTGCAACTGGAACAGTTAATTTTGCTGGTGCAACAGTTTCTAATGGTGGCACAGTAACAACTATAGACATTAATGGTGGTTCTATTGATGGTACAACTATTGGTGCTAGTAGTGCAGCAGCAGGTACGTTCACAACATTAACTGCAACTGCTGATATTGTACAAGAAAATCATAGATTTGCATCTTCTACAATTACTAGAGCATCAACAGCTCAAGTTGACCTAGATACGTTTAGTGCTACTACATATTCAGGCGCAGAAGTTAATATTATGGCAATTTCTTCTGGTGAAAGACATATAACTAAACTCTTGGTAGTGCATGATGGCACAACAGCATATGCTACCGAATATGGTTCTGTTTACACTAACACACCTCTTGCAACATATGATGTTGATATTAGTGGTGGTAATGTCAGAATTAGAGTTACACCTGCTTCGGCAACTAACACTGTATTTAATACTCTTGTCACGTTGATTGAGAACTAAGAAAAATGATGACATTCGGACCAAAGAAAACTAACCCTTATAGACGAACTCAAGGTAATAATGCTTGGCGAGTTGTAAGAACAGCTACCTATAAATTTGTTGCATTTGAAGATAATACTATAATTTATCGTAATGGCGTAAGTCTTGCCACTATAAGCGCAGGAGGAAACTCTTCACTATCGCTTAATGCCGGGGATATTATCACCAGTAACAAATATGTAAGTATGACTGAAAGTGGCAGTGGAAATACTGCAATGTATTCAGCATGGCACGGTACTCGTTTTGCTCATAGATTAGAAAGATATGATGCAACATTGTATTTTTGGAATTTATTTAGCCCAAGAGAAAGACTTACAATCAATATTTCTAGAAATGGCACGAACATAACATCAGTTAGTTTGGATGGTGAATGGGGAAGTTATAATGTCGGTACAACGACAGGTAACTATATTTTTGAAAGCGATAATGGTGTACGATTTTCATGTATAATAGGTCAGTTTCCTACTAGTGATGTTATGCCACTTTATCCTTGTGATTATAAAGATGAAGGTCCATACGAATTATACGGAACTGCCAGTGGCAGTGGAGATGTTATAGCACTAGAAGACAATACCAGTATAACAGAATATACCAGTGCAGGTGGTGAACGCACATTTACAGTAAACCGGGGAGGTAATACATCATTAACGGGTGGCGGCAGTCAATTTGCTGGTAGCAGTGTAAGATTGGTTGCAGACAAACCGATATATGCATTTTCTAAAGGGGATGGTGATGGTGGAGAAGCAACTCCTTTTGTTTCACCTGAAGCATTTGGAACTCATGCAGCAATACCTGGATCTCAAAATGATTTTATTAAACTAGTTAGTAATCAACCAGCAGTTGTAAATGTAAATGGAACAGACAGAACACTAGCAGGATCAAATGGTATCTATCAATATTATCAAACAGGTAGTATACCTCAAGGAGCTATCCTTACAAGTGATACGCCATTCTGTGCAGTTTACGAAAGTGATGCTAGTGATGAAACAATATTGAGTATGTGGAGTCAAAAAAATGTGAAACATGTGGATTTAGGAACACGTATAGTAACAGAAGAACTTGCTCTTGCATTAGATGCAAACAACAGTCAGAAAACCAATTTTAATATATCCAATTTATTGTCACCTTACCCTTGGACAGTAGGTACAGGGTCAGAGACATTTTATGCTCAGAATGGATCTACTTCTGAGAATGAAAGAGTTGTAGATACTAACCCATTTGGTGATACAGATATTGTATGGCAATCACCTAGTAACGATGCTACTTCTGACGCTGATGGTGGGTGGAACACGTCCCTTTTTAATGTTGATCCTTCTAAGACTTATAGGTTTAGTGTATGGGTTAGAAAAAAGACCACAGTAGGTAACGGTAGATTTTATCTTGGGATTCGTGGGTTTAATAGTTCAAGCACAAATATTGGTGTTATAAGAAGAAGTAATGGCACTACCAGTACAAACCACTATTTTGCAACTCCTAGATTTGATAATAGTGATATGAATCCTACAACCAGTGTGGATGAATGGATTTTAGTAGTAGGTCATGTTTTTCCAGAAGGTTCAGGAACTGGTAGTGATCATCCTGATTCTGGAATCTATGAAACTGATGGTAGTAAAAAAATCAGTTATAGTGGTGCCAAAGATGTTGTGTGGAACACAGGCACCACTCAAGCACAGCACCGATCTTATCAATTTTATTCCACTACTACCAATGAAATTCAGCAATGGTGGGCGCCAAGAGTAGATGTATGTGACGGAACAGAACCATCAATAAAACAACTTTTAGCTGGTGCTGGAAGAAATTGGGATTTAGTCAAAAAAAATAGTATAGGTCTTAATGGTTCTTATTGGGATGATGATACATCTGGTACGTTTAAATTTAACGGAACTTCAGATTACATCTCTACTAACAGAAATACTATAACACCAAATGCTACTTATAGTTTTTGGGCTAATCGCACACAAAGTAATAATACCTACAATATGATGGGTGGAATATATTTACCATACTTTTCTTTTTATAGTGATAATAGAATTTTTTTTTCTATGAATATAAATGGTCAGAAAAATTTACTTACTACTTCTACTTTTTCTGACAATACTTGGTATAAATTTGATTTTGTTCACGATTATGATGGTGTGGATACAACAGCATTAATCTATGTTAATGGTGAATTAGAAGCATCTGCAACATATGCTGGCGCACAATCTACCCCTACTAATAGAACATTTATGTTAGGAGGATGGCGCAGTGATGCCCCTACTAATTATCCTTTTGAGGGAAAGATAGCATTATGTCATGTATATGAAAAGGCACTAACGGCAACAGAAATCAAACAAAACTTTAATGCTACTAGAGGAAGGTTTGGAATCTAATGGGATCGCATTCTGGACCATATATTGTTAATGATGGATTGGTATTTGCCTATGACATGGATAATGCTGCTAAGTCGTTTAAGGGCAAACCGACTACTAATATTATAACTATAACTGATCTTGATACTGGATGGTCTCAAGGATACAATACCTCTATTCAATGGAACGACTATATACCACCACAAGGAGTTAATTCTCAAGTTGTATCTTTTATAGATGCTGATGGTAACGGATCAGGATATTGGTATTCTTATGGTGACTATGCACCACAGCAGCCAAGCACTACATATACTATTTCTGTTTACGCAAGAACTATAGGTTCAGATTGGAGTATTAGAGCATATACTGCTGATAACTCAGAAGTAGGTAGACAATATACTAATATATTAACTGTTCCCGGAGATGGAAAATGGCACAGACTGGAATTTGATTCTATTACAACACCATCAAATACTGAATCAGACAGTCTAAGTTTTCTGTTTTCAAATATTCCAGCAGGACAAAGATGTTGGTTATGTGCGCCTCAAATGGAAGAGGGTTCATTTGCTACACCATTTGTAAATGGCACTAGATCAAACACACAAGCACTTTTAGATATGTCCAAGAGTAAAAATACTATTACTGCTACAAGTTTGACATACAACAGTGACGGGACTTTTAGGCTTAATAGTTCTAATCCTGATTATTTAGATTTAGGGTCAGATAAAATAATTAAAACATCAGGTGGTTGGACTGTTGAAACCTGGATAAAATATGATGCAGTCCCTGGTGGATACGATAATATAAATTCACCTGGTAACTTTATAGGATCAGACAGCGTTTCATATAATAGTTGGTATTGGAGCGTGTTCAATGGCAAGTTAGCATTATGGAATATATCACCGGGAACATGGAAATATGGCAGTACTACATTACAAGCAAACACATGGTATAACGCTGTTTTAGTTTCAGATCCATCGGGTACTTCATATCAAATGTATTTGAATGGGGTAGCTGAAGGTGGTAATCACACTACCTATTCATGGAACCCTTCATATAGTGGGTTAAGAGTCAGGTATATCGGTATAGCTAATGCTTCTAATATTAGAAGATTAAATGGGATGGTACCAGTTACAAAAATTTACGACAAAGCATTAACAGCAGCAGAAATCAAACAAAACTTTAATGCTACTAGAGGAAGGTTTGGTATATAAATACTTAAAAAGCTAATCAGGGGAAAGTGAACCGATGGCGAACGATAAAAGGTTTATAGTCAAAAATGGACTACAAACACCAAATGTTTCATTCAAGGATTCCAACGAATCTTTAAATGAAATCACTGTAGAAATGCTGGGAACAGACACACTATCTTTTAGTGGTGATGCTGGTCAGTTATTCTCTCTTACAGATACATTTTCTGGCACAATCTTTTCTGTAAATGATATTTCAGGTATCCCATCTATTGAAGTAGATGATGATGGTGAAATTCGTCTTGCAGAGTTTGCAGGAAATGTATCAATTGGTACAGATAGTTCTCGTGGATTTAATGTTTATGTAGATGGCACTTTGAGAGCAGACTCTGCTGATATTGCAATTGTTAATGGTACTGCTACTAATGCTGATAATGTTGATATTACTAATGATACTTCAACCAACTCTACTCACTATGTTCATTTTGGAGATGCAACTACTGGATATGATGGAGTAAAGGTATCTAGTTCTAAATTAACTTTCAATCCATCTAGTGGCACTTTACAGGTTAATGGCATTTCTGTTGCAACTGCTGCTGACTTGACTGCATTAACAAGCCCGAACTTCTCTGTAGATTCTAGTCTTTTTGGAACAGGTGTGCTTACCAATGGTGAAGGTAAGGCAATCTATTACGATACAACTTCAAGTAAATGGGAAGGTGCATATAACGATTCAAGTGGTGAATTTACTGCAACTCACATTATCGTTGATAAAACGGCTACTGATGTAAAGATTGCTTCTACTGGTATTTTTACAGTATCAGGTGGATTGTCTGCAAACAATTATTATTTCTTGTCCTCTACTGCTGGAACTGCAACAAACGATCCAGACTCTGCTCCTACTGTGTTCCAACCACTTTACTATGCATTAGATGCAAATACGATTGATGTTCTTGTTCAGGCTCCACAAGATACAGTCATTACGACTTATCCTTACCCAAATAATCCGGGTGAAGAAGTTCATGGTGGACCTATCATCTATAGTGGTATTCCTTCTGATGAGAGACTGAAAGAAAATATTGAGTCTATTCAGAGTGATGCTATTTCTCTTGTCAATCAACTTAATCCTGTAAGTTTTGACTTTAAAGACCCTATAAGTAAATACCATGAGGGGCAACAATTGGGTTTTATTGCACAAGAGATTTCAGAAGTAATTCCTCAGTCAGTATATACTGAAGATGATGAAATAAATACAATGATGTTGAAACCTGAAACTGTTATTCCTGTTCTTACTAAGGCTATTCAAGAACTGACTGAAACTGTAGAGACTTTGAAGAAAAAAGTTGAAGAATTAGAAACTAAATAAATAACCATGTTAGATGATAACAATTATTATGAGGATTAAAATATATGTTTTCTGAGAGTGAACTTAAAGAACATCATAAAAAGACAAAACAAGCATTTGAAGAAAATGGTTATGTTGTTCTATCAGATGTTTTAAATGAAAACCAGTGTGAACAACTCACTCAGCATTTGTTTAACCTTGAGAAAGAAGGTAAACTTAAAGCAGATGGTCAGTGTGACCTTTCTGGTGCTATCTATGGTGACCCTGTATTTGATGACCTCTTAGTTCAAATGGCAGAAGGTCTAGGTGAACATGTAGGTAAAAAACTCTTACCTACCTACAGTTATGCCAGACTGTATAAGCCAGGAGAAGTTTTAACAAGACATAAAGATAGACCTTCTTGTGAAATTTCTGCTACTCTTACTTTGGGGTATGATGAAAGCACACCAGTCTGGCCAATCTATTTTGATGAGCATAAGGAAATTCCAGTTGACCTTAAGGCTGGTGAACTTGCAATGTATAAAGGTTGTGAAGTTGAACACTGGAGAACAAAGTTTAAAGGTAAGTGGCAAGCACAAGTATTCTTGCATTATGTAGATGCGAATGGTCCTCATAAAGATCATGCTATGGATGGTCGCAAAGAGTTTGGTAAGAATAAAAGTGATAGCAACTTACGGGATGATGCTGTAGACCCGGACTATGGGAATATTAATCTCCCAAAGAAAGAAAATGTTCATAATCAATATGAAATTGATGATCCAATGTTTGGAGCCGTTCTCTTACCAAAGTCACAAGACGATAAGCAATTTGCCGGTTATATCGGTTACAATCAAAAAAATGCACCAGAGATTGTCTTTACTAAAGAAGAGTGTGATAAGATTATTGCATTTGCAGAAAATTTGTATCCATCATCAGCTAAAATTGGTGTGCAAACTTTAGACAGGAAAACTAGATCAGCAGATGTTTATGAGTTAAATCCAAATGAAAATACGAGTTGGTTATTTCAAAAAGTATGTAATGCAGTGCATTTAGCAAATAGAGACCATTTTCATTATGATGTAAATACTATCACTCATGGGTTGCAATTGATTCATTATCGTTCTGATGAAAAGATTCCAGGTCATTATGATTGGCATGTAGATGCTGGGCCCGGATATTCTGCAACTCGTAAGATTTCGTTTACTGTGCAGTTGTCAGACTCTAATGATTACAAAGGGTGTGATCTTTTAGTACAAGATCATCATAGACAAATAAAAGCGATTCGTGATCAAGGTTCACTTTCTATGTTCCCAAGTTATATGCCGCACTGTGTAACTCCTATTGAGTCTGGAGAACGCTGGGCGTTGGTTATTTGGGTTCATGGACCGAAACCTTTTAGATGATGATTTTCTTATAAATATATAAATGACAGAACTATCACCATTGGAAAAGTTAATAGATGGCAAGAAATAATAATAATTTTCTTCATAAGAAAACTCTGATTACTGCAAACTCTGTTACAGTAGAATCTTTAGATGATTCTACTGAGGCTTATCTGAGAGACATTGACTCTGATCTAGTGAAAACTGTTGATAATTTTCCAGGAGGAAATATTGCAGATGGAACTATTAGTCCAGATGCTATTGCTAATCAAAGTGAGATTGTATCTGGTGGTGGTGGATTAACATCTGGCGGTGTTTTAGGATCAGCGATTATTAACCGTGAAACTTATATGAATTGGGAAACGGATGATGCTGGACCAATCGACTTTTCTTACTTTGAGACGTATAGTCCCACTGGCAGCATCCCTGCCAATGCGAGTAATACCAGCGATTACCTATCTTCAAATTACAAATTTTATGCAAAGGGGCAATTTTGGAATTCTCTCATAGATTCTGGTCTAGCTGTACTTTCTCCAGGGAATACTGAAAGAGGGATTGACGATCCTGTCAATGAAGCATATACTTTTTTCACTACATCTCCTTCTATTCCTCTTTTAGCAAAAGGTAATATCAGATTAAATCTGAACACGGTAGATGAAGATACTAAAGCTCTTTTAAGATTTTTTGGAGTTGGCGCAGGAGCCGATTCTGATGAAATTCACAGTATCCAGATACTAGACTCTGCAAATTCAGGTGACCCCGGGGCTCAATTGTATAGAGACGAATTTGGTAATGAATATTATATGACATTATTAGATAGTTTTTCATATAATGATATATCACCTTTTTATGGTAATGACATTACTTACACTGGAATGAGATATCATCCGGATAGAGACCCAACAGCTAAATTTGCAACAATTATTGAACCACCTCCATATCTTATTCATACAACAGATGCTCTTGTTGAATCTGACGGCCAAGGTAACACCATTGGAGACCGTACTCCAACGGAACCTTTTGACAATTACCCAAACAACGTATCATGGGGGCAGTTAAGTGGAGAATTTAAATTTTTTAAAGGACTTAAGGGTATAAAACTTGCTAATAACACAGGTGAATTTTCAACAGACCCTAATGATCCCACTCTACAAGTTAGAAATAAATCTTCTAGGATTAGATTTAAAACAAGAAAATCTGCTGGACTTGGTGAGGTAGGTGCAGCACCATCTACCTATGGACAAAATGCATCTCAAATTCCTATTGGTCAAACCGTTTCAAATGAAGTTTGGAGTAATGTTTCAAATAAATTCGTCTATAAGGTATCAAGTAGAAAACCAATGCAGGGCAATTTTTATGGATATGCGACTAGCGATGTCAACACCGGCGATTTGAACAAAATTGATTTTACTACTCAGGGCAGAAGACGTGCAGAAGTTTTTAATAATAACCACTACAGCACAAGAGCGGGTGCAGCATCATTACATCATGGATATTTACTAGGCAATGGTCCCGGTTCCATCCCTCTCCCAAACCCTTTGGCGACGAGTTTGAAGACTAGTTCTATACAATTTCCGTTTTCTTCAGAATATTCTTATTATTCTACTAATGATTTGTCCTATAGCACTCGGATTCCTTTGCCGCAGCCTCAACATCTATTCAACGATTATAATAGCTGGCAGTTATATTCCGCAGGGATTTCATCTCATACTCATGCTCATGCTATTCATAATGGTTTTGCTACTAAATTTCCCTTTGCGGCAGATAATAATGTATCGGATTTCACTTCATTTCCTTCAGGTCTTGGGATTACGCCATCTCGAGCCTTTGGATCAAATGGAGATGAATCAAATGGATACGTTTGGTTTCAAGATGATCCATCCCCTCACCCAAACAGTGTGAGACCTATTATAAAATTTCCATTTGCAACTGGAACTGGTGTTTTGTTCAGCACTAACCCCGGTGACCAATGGCTTGTACCGGTTGCCAATGTACAATCTGATACTCATGGATATGGGTTTACTGACCAGGTCAACGTCGAAGGTGAAAAATTTTCATTTGCCAATGGCACTAGAACCGCCCTATCCCCTGCATATTTAAATATGCCGAACATGACTGGGTATCGCCATTGGTCAGGAATTTCAAGCACAACAGATGGGTACATATATGGTGGATTTCTCGGTCGACCAACTCCCCAAGGCGGTCCTACACGCGTAACTACTATTCGTAGATTCCCTTTTGCAAGCGAAACGGCTGCTAGTAATCTAAGCGGTCTTTTGTCTCCTACCGAGAATGGTGCGCAACACATATCAGTTTAATAAGGATAATATAATATAATGTCTACAGAAAATAAAAATGAAAATGAAATTGCCATTTATGAAGAGATTAGAAAAAACACACAAATCGCTTCTAAAGAAGAATTGAATATTCCGTTGTCTATGGTTTTTGGTCATGGAACTTTAGGTAATATTGAAAGTTTTGGTGATAAGAGTCTATTAGAAAACACTATGAAAGTGGATGAAGCTTTAAATAATGTTAGTGAATTGAACAACATATGGAATCATAGTCATTCTCAATGGACTTGGAGACATCTCAATCTCAATTTCCACTCTCCTTATAAAAATATGAAACAAATTGCAGCAGAAATCTCTGGACTCAAATCTTCATTAAATTCCGCAAAATGGAGTTATGTCAGAAGAGAAGCAGAAATTAAAAAGTTGGAAGAAAAACTTTCCAACCCTGATATTGAATATTGGGAAGAAGTAGAGAGTAAGATTGAACTTGCTGAACTAAAGGAAGGTTTATCACAACATATGTTAATGATTGAAGGTGCAATGAAAGATGTTTTAGCTCTTAATGAACTTTATGAGCAACTTAAATCTAAAGTTAATTCTTTCTCAGAAGAAGATTTTGAAAAAGAAGAAACAAAAAATCACCTACAAAGGTCTTTGGTTCAGTGTATTAGAGACGTTAGACAATATGGAAGTATCACAAAGGGTGAACAGGAATATTTGGAAAATATTGGAGTAAATCCATCTAAAACTGAAAAAATTCTTAGAGAATATGTGCAACATGAGAGAGAAAAAAGTTCTTGGGGTGTTGCGGAATTGTATGAGTTTGTAGAAGAATTGTCTGATGAATTAATTCACAAGCACAATATTGAAAAAGTTAGAATGGACCTTTCTGGTTTCACAAATGAAGTTAATCCAAAACTCTCTTATACTAAGACTGTCGCCATTCCCAAATCTGAATAGAATAATATTGATAAATATATAATAAATATAGTTATCTAAGGAATAAGCATGGCTAAACCAAGTACCAGAGACCAACTCATAGATCATTGTCTAAGAAGACTTGGCGCACCTGTTATTGAAATCAATGTAGATATTGATCAGTTAGAAGATAGGACTGATGATACACTTCAATTGTATCAGGAGTATCATTCTGATGCAGTAGTCAGAACTTTTCTAAAGCATCAAGTCACTTCTTCAGATATTTCTAATGGTTATATTACTGTAGACGATAGTATAATTTATATCAAGAGACTTTTTATGATAAGAGGTTCTGGCAACTCTGCTGGAATGTTTGACATTAAATATCAAATGTCTTTAAATGATATCTATGACTTGAACACCTATATTGGTGATCTTGCATACTATGAGCAGACTAAGCAGTATCTTGCTATTTTGGATGCAAAGTTGACTGGTTATCCTCATATTGATTTTAACAGACATCAAAACAGAGTTTACATTCACGGTAAGTTTTCAGACCAAGATATTTTAGAAGATGATTATATTGTCTTTGAAACCTTCAAGATTGTAGACCCAGAAACTCATACTGATGTATATAATGATTTGTTTGTCAAGGAGTATCTTACTCAGGCTATCAAACAGCAATGGGGAGCAAACTTGATTAAGTTTGAAGGTATGCAACTTCCAGGTGGTGTTACATTGAACGGTAGACAGTTATATGACGATGCAACACAAGAAATGCTTAGACTAGAAGATAAACTGCGTAATACATACGAGTTGCCTGTTGACTTTTTTGTAGGATAATGTAATGGCTACCAATCTCTACTTCAGTCAATCAGTCAAATCAGAACAAGACCTATATGAAAATATTGTTGTCGAATCTCTCAAGATGTACGGGCAAGATGTTTTCTATATGCCTAGAACACTTGTAGCAGAAGATAAAATCTTTGGTGAAGATGTTGCTTCTAGGTTTGAAGATGCATATAAAATTGAAATGTATTTGGAAAACATTGACAACTTTGATGGTGACCAAGAACTCTTTACAAAGTTTGGTGTAGAGATTAGAGACAGGGCAACACTACATGTTTCTAGGCGCAGATGGCAAGAAGTAACATTTGACCATGTTTCATCACAAGTCAGACCAAATGAAGGTGACTTGATTTATCTCCCATTGTCTGACCAAATCTTTGAAATCATGAGAGTGATTGATGATCAACCATTCTATCAGTTATCTAATCTTCCAACATTCCGTATGGAAATTGAACTGTTTGAATACAATGATGAAGACTTTGATACAGATATTCCTATCATTGATGAGATTGAACAAGACTATGCTTATCAGTATATTCTAACTTTAAATGATTTTTCTAATGATAGTGATACCTTACAGGTAGGTACTACTGTTCAACAAAGCCTTGCAAATGATGTTACGATTTCTGGTGAGATTGCTAAGTGGAATGATAGTTCTAATGAACTCACACTAGTTCATATTGGTGCAGATGATGGTAAGTATCATGTCTTTACAACAGGTGACATTAAAAATCTATTTAATAATGAATATGGGGTACAAGATAGTGATACATACACAGTATTATCTGTTAGAGAAAATAATCTGATTCAGACTACACAACAGAATACTTTCTTTGAAACTGAAGGTGATAATATTATTGACTTTAGTGAAGGTAACCCGTTCGGAGAGGTGACATAATATGTTTAATCAACACTTCTACCATGAAAAGATTAGAAAGTGTGTTGCTGTATTTGGGACACTGTTTAATAATATTCATCTGATTAGAAAAGATTCTAGTGGTAATGTAATCAGTCAAATCAAAGTTCCTCTAAGTTATTCACCAAAACAGAAGTTCTTAGACCGTATTCGTGAAACAGAAGATATGGCAGATGCTAAGCTGGCAATCAAACTCCCTAGAATGGGATTTGAAATGTCTTCTCTTTACTTTGATCCTACTAGACAATTACCAAAGACAAATAACTTTACTAAAAATATTGTAACAGATAATAATAAAAAGACAAAGTTCTTTACTTCTGTTCCTTATATTCTTAACTTTCAATTGAATATTTTAGCAAAGACAAATGAAGATGCTGTTCAAATACTTGAGCAAATTTTACCATTCTTCAATCCTTCTTATACCATTACTATGAAACAGTTTAGTGATTACCCAGATATTACAGAAGATATTCCTATTACTTTGATTGGTATTTCTTTTACAGATGATTATGAAGGATCATTAGAAAACAGAAGAACAATTATATATACATTAGACTTTGAACTTAAAACAAGTTTCTATGGACCTATTGCTGATAGTTCTATCATTCGTAAGGCTATTGTAGACTTTAGAGACCCAGATGTTCCGACAGTAGGTTCTTATAGTCTCACAGATTCAGATAACTTGTTTGAACGTATCATTGTTGAACCAGACCCACTTAATGTAAATCCTGACAGTGATTATGGATTTACTGAAACATTTATTATTCCGGGTGAAGGGGATAGTGCATGAACAATATAGTGCCAAAAAAAGATATTCCTGAAGGTGTTCATTCTAGTTATGATGAAGACCTAGACCTTGTTCGGTCTACTTTACGCACTCTTTTACTTCAAGGTGAAGAGGGTCTTAGGCTTGCCAAAGATGTTGCAGAAGAAATGGAACATCCTCGGGCTATTGAAGTCTTGACTGGTATGATTAAGCAACAATCAGAAAATGCACATGCTTTATTGGCAATGCATAAAAAGAATCAAGAGATTAATGTAACTCAGGCCAAAGGTGCGCCAGAGGAACAAAAGTCTCTTACACAGAATGTATTTGTAGGTTCCACAGCAGAATTACAGAAAATGCTGCGTGGAGATGGAGAGAAGGTGATTGACCATGATTATGACGGAATTGACAAAGGGGATATTCAAACTCCTTAAAAGACTCATTGGCGAGTCTAGTATTGCATTAGCAATCATTTATACTATTGGGCATATCTTTATTGCCACAATCTGCAACTGGTTAATTACCGGTGCAGCTATGGAGTTAGCGGCTATTGATGCAATTGTAGAACCCATCATTAACGGGATTTGGTTCTATACACTCCATAAACTAGCAAAAAGATTTATAAAAAATGAATGAAAAACAAACCTATCTTGGCAATTCCCAAGTAAAAAAAGATGGTGTTGAGCAAGGTTGGACTAAAGAAGACATTGTTGAATACCAAAGATGTATGCAAGACCCTGTATATTTTGCAGAGAACTATGGTAAGGTAATCAACCTAGATAAAGGTCTAACACCTTTTAAGATGTATCCTTATCAAAAAGAAATGTTCAAACACTTCCAAGAAAACAGATTCTCTATTGTATTAGCCTGTAGACAGTCTGGTAAGTCTATTAGTTCGTGTATGTATATTCTATGGTATGCATTATTCAATCCCGATCAGACTATTGCTGTGTTGGCAAACAAAGGTGCTACTGCTAGAGAAATGCTTTCTCGTATTACACTTGCACTTGAGAATATTCCATTCTTTCTGCAACCGGGAACTAAAGCACTCAACAAAGGTTCTATTGAATTTTCAAACAATTCTAGAATTATGGCAGCAGCAACTTCTGGTTCTTCTATTCGTGGTCTTGCAGTGAATCTATTGTTTCTGGACGAGTTTGCATTTGTAGAAGATGCAGCAACATTCTATACCTCTACCTATCCTGTTATTTCATCTGGTAAAACTTCTAGGGTGATTATTACTTCTACTGCTAATGGTATTGGTAATACTTTTCATAAACTTTATGAGGGTGCAGTTCAGTCCACAAATGAATTTAAACCCTTCAGAGTAGACTGGTGGGACGTTCCGGGACGTGATGAAGAGTGGAAGAAACAAACTATCTCAAATACTTCAGAACTACAATTTCAGCAAGAATTTGGAAATACGTTCTTCGGCACAGGTAATACACTTATCTCTGCTGATGCACTAATGAATATGAAAGCAGTAAACCCTATTGTTGACCTTGATAATGTAAAAGTCTATGAAGAACCAAAAGCAAACCATGATTATATTATGACTGTAGATGTTGCTAAAGGTCGTGGGCAAGATTACTCTACATTTAATATTATTGATATTTCAGCTACACCATTTAAACAGGTTACTTGTTATAGAAGTAATATGATTTCACCTATTCTTTTCCCTGATATTATTCATAAATGGGCAAAGAGATATAATGAAGCATATGTTATTATTGAATCAAATGATGCAGGTTCTGTAGTTGCAAATGGTCTTTACTATGATATTGAATATGAGAATATGCATGTAGAGTCCATGATTAAAGCAGGTGCAATTGGTATGACTATGAACCGTAAAGTTAAACGTATTGGTTGTTCTAATCTAAAAGACTTGATTGAAGAAAAACGATTGCATATTGTTGACTTAGATACGATTAGTGAGTGTTCTACTTTTGAAGCAAGACGTGATTCTTTTGAAGCATCTGATGGCAACCATGATGACTTGGTTATGAACTTGGTTATGTTTGCATGGTATGTTGGTAGTGAAGCATTTGTTAATCAAACTGATGTGACAATGAAGCAACTACTATATGAAGAGAAAATGAAAGCAATTGAAGATGAGATTGTACCTGTAGGAATTATTGATGATGGACTAGAAAAAGAAGAAACAGAAGTGCATGGTGGTGATGTTTGGATATCAACTAACACAGAAATGTTCTAAAATCAGATATTTATAAATATTATCGTGTTTTGAAACTGACTTATCATGGGTAACTTATTATTAATTCAAACGAAAAAAAGGAAGACCGAAAATGGCTTTTTTCACGCCTTCACTGTCTCCAGCTGTAGTAACCCGTGAGATTGACCTCACAGGATACGTTCCTAACGTTAGCACATCGACGGGTGTGTTTGCAGGTAACTTTCGCTGGGGTCCAGTTGATGTACCAACATATGTGTATAATGAAGCAGACCTTGTAGAAAAATTTGCTTCACCTGACACAAACAATGCGGTAGATTTTCATTCTGCTGCTTATTTCTCAAGATATTCCGATCAACTTTTAGTAATTCGTGCTTTAGACAGTGGAACTTCTACTGCACTTAATGCTTACCATGTTGACACTGTTTCTAGTTTTGCTAATAACGGTGTTGATGGTCAAAGCAGAGATTCTAATCAACCTGCTATTCTTAATGAAGATGACTTTGATAATAGAAGAGGTACTGTTCTGGATGATTCTTCATCTGGTTTCCACGGTTTCTTGGCAAAGTATCCAGGGACTTTGGGCAACTCTCTTGAAATTCAACTCTGTCCATTTGACACAGGCGCAGATTCTGCCTATGATGGTTGGGGATTGAAGAATGAATTTAACTCTGCACCAGGAACTTCTGCTTTTGCAACAGGTAAAACTGCTACCAATGATGAAATTCATGTAGCTGTAGTTGATAGAGGTGGTGAGTTTACAGGAACTAAAGGTACTGTTCTTGAAACATTCCCATTTGTCTCTCTTGCATCTAATGCAAAGAATGCAGATGGTTCTACAAACTACATTGCAGACGTAATTAATAATCAATCGTCTTACATTTGGCTTGCTGATGCTGCTAACATTGACTCTGACTACAGAGTAGCAGGTGCTGGCACAGATGCAGATGAAAGTACAGACTTTGCTCTTGCTACTGATAAGCAAGTAGTGAAGACTATCAGACTTGCAAATGGTGCTAATGCTCAATCTCTGGGCGCTTCTGCATATGCAAATGCATTTGATTTGGTTGAAGATGTAGACGCATATCAGGTAGACTTCCTGATTGCTCCAGCAGTTACTTCTGGAACTGATGCAGCACAAGATGTCGCAGCAGATACAATCATTACTGACTTGCACTCTATTGCTTCTCTTACCCGTAAAGATTGTATTGTAGTAGCATCTCCACCAAAGCATGCTGTAATTAATACAACATCTCCTGTAACTGACACTATTGAGTTTGCAGACAGACTTCCATCCAGTTCGTATATCTTCCTTGATAACAACTGGTTAAAAGTATTTGACAAGTATAATGACGAATACATTTACATTCCAGCTGCATCTTCTACTGCTGGTCTGATGGCACAAACTGACTTCAATACTGCTCCTTGGTTCTCGCCTGCTGGTCTGAGAAGGGGTCAGTATTTTGGTGTTGTAGATATTGCTCAGTCTCCTGTAAAGGCAGAACGTGACAGACTCTACAGAGCAAATGTAAACCCAATCGCAAATATTCCAGGTGGTGGTATTACACTGTTTGGTGATAAAACAATGTTGCGTCGTCCTTCTGCATTTGACAGAATTAACGTTCGCAGACTTTTCCTTACTCTTGAAAGAGCAATCTCCCGTGCAGCACGTTCTGTACTGTTTGAATTCAACGATGAATTTACCAGAGCAGAATTTGTAAACATTGTAGAACCTTTCCTGAGAGAAGTAAAGGGTCGTCGTGGTATCACTGACTTCAGAGTAGTTTGTGACGAAACAAACAACACACCTGAAATTATTGATCGCAATGAATTCATTGCTACTATCTTCATTAAACCAGCACGTTCTATCAACTACATTACACTGAACTTTGTAGCAGTTAGAACTGGCGTGGACTTTGAAGAAGTAGTTGGTCTGTCATTCTAAACCGCTTAACTAAGGAGATATAAAAGATGGCTATTCTTGGAGTTGATGACTTCAAAGCAAAACTGAAAGGTGGCGGTGCTAGACCTAATCTATTTAAAGCAACGATCAACTTTCCAGGTTATGCAAACGGTAATGTAGAACTTACCTCATTTATGTGTCGGGCAGCTCAGTTGCCCGGTTCTATCATGTCTGAAATCATTGTGCCTTTCCGTGGTCGTGAGTTGAAGATTGCTGGTGACAGAACATTTGATGTTTGGACACCAACGATTATCAATGACACTGACTTTGCTGTGAGAGATGCAATGGAACGTTGGATGAACGGTATTAACGCACACTCTGCAAATACTGGTATTAACAATCCTGTAGACTATCAGGCAGACTTGATTGTAGAGCAACTTGACAGAGATGGTTCTACTCTTAAAACCTACAACTTCCGTGGGTGTTTCCCAACTAACATTGATCCGATTGACCTGTCCTACGATCCAGCGGCAGCTATTGAGGAATTCTCTGTGACTTTCCAAGTCCAGTATTGGGAATCCAACACAACTTCCTAACAGAAGTGATAAATAAGGGGTAGAATAAACTGCCCCTTATTATACTATTTGGAGAAATGTTTTGGCAGACGATAATAGTTTAAAACTCTTCGGATTTGAAATCTCTAGAGCAAGAAACGAAAAGAAAAAAGAACAACTACCGTCTATTGTCCCACCATTAGATGATGATGGTGCAGGGTATGTTACTGCTGCCGGAAGCCATTATGGTTCCTATATTGACTTAACTGGTGATAAAGCAAAAGACGATAAAGATTTAATTAGACAGTATCGCACAGTAGCGATGCATCCAGAAGTGGATGGTGCTATTGAAGATATTGTAAATGAAGTTATTTCTGGTGAAGATGACATTGTTGAGTTGAACCTTGATGAAATAGAAACTACAGATTCTATTAAGAAGCAGATCAAGGAAGAGTTTGATAATGTTTTAAATATGCTTGACTTTAAAAACTATGCACATGATATTTTCCGCAGATATTATATTGATGGTCGTATTTATCATCATTTGGTAGTAGACCCTAAGAATCCAGGTAATGGTATTCAAGAAGTCAGACCTATTGATTCTACGAAAATTCGCAAAGTAAAAGAAGTTAAAAAAGAAAAAGACCCTGCTACTGGTGTAGATATTATAAAAAAAGTTGATGAATACTTCTTATATTCTGATACTAATCAAACTAGATTTGAAAATACAATGAAGGGTGGAACTACGGTAAAGATTTATCCAGATGCTATTAGTTATGTTACTAGTGGGTTACTTGATTCTACTAAAAAGAAAGTAGTATCATACTTACATAAAGCACTAAAACCCATCAATCAATTGCGTATGATGGAAGATGCTTTGGTTATCTACAGACTTTCCCGTGCGCCTGAAAGACGTATTTTCTATGTTGATGTAGGTAACTTACCTAGAGGTAAAGCAGAACAGTATCTGAAAGACATTATGACCAGATACAGAAATAAACTGGTCTATGATGCTAATACAGGTGACCTCAAAAATGATTCTAAGCATATGTCAATGCTTGAAGACTTTTGGCTTCCTAGAAGAGAAGGTGGTAGAGGTACAGAAGTTTCTACACTTCCAGGTGGTCAGAACTTGGGTGAGATTGATGATATCATTTACTTCCAAAAGAAACTCTATAAAGCACTTAATGTTCCTGTAGGTAGACTTGACCCAGAACAAGCAGGTGGTGGTATTCTTGGTAGAACTACTGAGATTACCAGAGATGAGTTTAAGTTTCAAAAGTTTGTTGACAGACTGCGCAGAAGATTTGCAGACTTGTTCTATAACATTCTAAAAAAGCAACTGCTACTCAAAGGTATTATTACTGAAGAGGATTGGAATGAATGGAAGAATGATATTACTCTAGAGTATATCACAGACAATTACTTTACGGAACTCAAAGATGCAGAAATTCTTAGAGAACGTTTGAATATGTTGAGAGACTTAGAACCATATCTTGGCACGTTCTATTCTAAAGAATGGACACAAAAGAATGTATTGATGTTATCCGATGATGACATTAAAACAATGAAAGATCAGATTGATAAAGAAAAGAAATCTGGTGAAATTGAAGAACCTGAACCTGAAGTTTAAATTATTATAAATATTATTACGAAATTTTGATGAGGCAAAATAAATGACTGAGATTGTTGACTTTTTAAATAATGTTACTACTAAAAACTTTGTTGAAGCAGAAAAGCAGTTTTCTGAACTGCTTAACGATAAACTTTCATCTCGTTTAGATGATGAGAAGATTCGTGTTGCTAATCAAGTCTTTAATAATGTTACTGATGATGAGCTTGAAATGGAAGATGAAGTAGAACTTGCCTCAGAAACAGAAGAATTAGAATCGGAAGCAGAAGCAGAAGATGAAGACATTTAAGGAATTTAGTCTTAATATCGCACCAAAGGGTCATAAGATCGTAAAGGTCTTAGATACCAAAGGTGGTGAAGTTATGGTTACAAAGAAAGATGATAAGTTTCATATCATGTTTGATAACCAGACTGTAGATACAGAAGACAACGAACGGGAGGCTATGAAGTCTGCCCGAAATTTTGGTCAGATGATGAGTAAGAGTAATCTCGGTGGAGCAAGCTCTTCTAAGATAGGCGGCAAAAGAACTGGAACAGGTGGATACTTCAAATGAAACTGATTACAGAACATGTAGAAGATGTTGAATATATTGTTGAAGCTAAAGAAGATGGCAGCAAGAACTATGTCATTGAAGGTATCTTTGCCCAAGCTGAACAAAAGAACAGAAATGGTAGAATTTATCCAAGAGCAATCTTGGAGAATGCAGTTTCTAAGTATGATACGGAACAGGTGCGCACACAACGTGCAGTAGGTGAATTAAATC